>MHCFR05601__coassemble_683_pt1 | contig 60009 bp, 52 predicted proteins | sample MHCFR05601__metabat2_high_PE_060 | metagenome-assembled genome bin MHCFR05601
CACTTTTTTTGTCCGATAGTATAGAAAATGTCAGAACAAGTCTTGACTATTACAATTTTCTTTTCCTCAAAATAATCTCATTAATCGTTTTGCATTACAACCATTTCTTGAAGCGGAAAAACCAGATCGTAGCTCCCGAAAGAAGAATCATCAGACAGATTGCAAACAGGTATCCGTATTTCCAATGCAATTCCGGAATCGGGAAGTTCATACCATAAATACTCGCAACGAGCGTCGCCGGCATGAAAACCACTGCCGCAATCGAGAAGATCTTTACAATCTCGTTCTGCTCGATATTGATCAGACCCAAAGCCGCATCCTGGATATAGTCCAGTCGCTGGAAACTGAAATCGGCATGGTTGATCAACGAATTCACATCCTTGATCATCAGTTGCAACCGCGGATAGATATCATTCGGGAATCGTACGCTTCGCAAAATACTCGACAACACTCGCTGACGGTCAAAAATATTCTCTCGCAACAACATCGTACTCTCCTGCAACCGGTTGATACGGCGGAGAATCTCCTTGTCGATTGAATTCTCACCGTTCATGTCGCGGCTGAGCGAAGATACCTGACGGGCAATAAACTCGACCATGTCGGCATCATAGTCGATTCGCACCTCAAGCAGGGTGATGAAGATATGATAACCGGTCGGATAGTTGCGGTAGTTGATCTGTAGGCGCTTCTCGGTCTCACGGAACGTACGTGACTCGGCCTCGCGCACCGAGACCATCACACCCTCGTTGGAGATGATCACCGAAACCGGCTCGATAGTAAACCCATCCTCGGTCGGCACGAAAAAGTTGGCGTTCGAGATGATCGCATTCTCCGTCTCGGAGTATTTCGAAGTGGACTCGATCTCTTCGACCTGCTGCTTGGTCTGAAGGTTGATCTCCATGAAGTTCTCGACCGCCTTCTGCTCCTTGATCGTCGGCTGCAGCATATCGATCCACAAAATATCGTCATACCCCAGCTCGTCGAAGAGCGAGGTATCGGCGTTGCGGATGATCTTGTTGTATTGTTTGAGGTAAATCGTAATCATAAGCACCCTGTTTTTATTCGGTTTCCCGAATCGCCTTTCTCAATGGATTCGTCAAAGACAGGGGCCGCCCGAAGCGGTCAATGCCCTGCCTATTGCCTTCAGCCGGGATTGACCCGAGGCGAAATCTTCAACCCCGCATCCCAGAACTTCTGCAAGGCATGGCGCTTTTGACCGTCGAAAATATAGTCGATATTCTGAGTCAGATACTCATACGCCTCGTAAGGCTCCAGCTTCGTACCCGACTCAAGGATTGCTTCATAGGTATGTTCCACTCCGAATGTCAAGGCCAGCTGCAAAGCATCCATCACCTCAACGGGAGTACCCTTACGGGCCACCCAGACCGAAAAGGCAAACGGGAGCGAAGTCGCCTCTTTCCACTCGGCCGCCAGATCCAGCACATGACGGAACCGCGATGCAGCATCGAAGACCTTATCCCCGATCAGCAGGAAGGCATCTCCGGGGGCGGCACATGCAAGCTGCCCGAAATCTGTCAGTTCATACCACTCCGGGGCTATTGACCAGCGGTGTGCAGCCAGATAGCCGGCGAGCTGAACCGCAGCCAGCGAATCGGTGTCGACAAAGATCCGTTTAACCTCTGCAATCGGGGTATCGCTCGCGAGCACAACCGTACGAATCGGCCCGGAAGCTCCGATGCAATAGTCGGTTACCATCTCCGAGGCCTTCAACGACGGCACGACCGAGGAGGGCAACAACGCCACATCGGCGCGCCCTTCGGTATAACTCTTCAGACATTCGGCGGGAGAGGACAAAAGGAGTTCCGCACGGAGATTACCTTCGTGACGGATACCATAAATGAATGGTATCGTATCGAGATACGACACTGCCGCTATACGTGCAACCGACACCATCATCCATAAGGAATAAAAATTAGTTTGACCTCCGAAAGAACAAAATTACGCACAAAAGTAGGTATTTTATTTCAAAAAAGCAATTCCAAGCCGGGAAACATACTTTATTCGAATCGGTGCAACCCATTATCCCTCAAAGCGAACAAATATTTCGGGCAATATATTTACAAAAAGGCGCAAATTTTCATCATTCAAGCTATTGACAACAGGTGTTCAATAATTGTATATTTGTCACAGCAAATCCTTCACGAGCAATCATCTCTATTCGGTTTGATCCATCTTCTCGGAACCCCTCCCGAGCCGCTCGACTCCTCTTTGCCGAAACGATTTATTCAAGTTATAAACAGTATTGCCATCCTCTCTTTCAACACAGGCAATAATGTGTCGAACAAATAAATACATCTATTTATAGACACTTATAAACATTCTATAAAATATTTTTCAACATGAATCGCACCCATCTGGCAAGTGCTATCCGCACCCTTGCAAGCGGGTTGGGGTACACAGTTGTCGAAGAGTCGGATGACCGTGCACCACAAACGATCACCGCGTTTCCCTCCGCATGGCTACTGCCACTCCGCCTCAAAACAATCGAGGGGCGACACCATGGTCGCCAAACGTACAGCGTAGAACTCCGTGTGATATATTCAGCCATGAAATTGTCGGCAGACAAGAGAGCCGAATTGCACAGCCGAGCAGAAGAAAATCTGCTAGAACTCTTCATACAGCTAAGCGGTGACGATCGGGTCATCGCCGTACAAAACCTCTCGATACAACCCGGCACCGGCGGATATACTCAACACGGAGAACTCTCCCAAATAGCCAAAGCAGATGTCATCACCTATTTTTAAATCCGCTCCATGAATTTCACCAAACAACCCGACCAGTTCGCCTCCATCTATGGAGATTTGTCGTACAGTTTTACAGGAGCCTCATCCTCGGAACTCCTCCTGAATATCCTGGATGTCTCCAACGGGAAAACATTGGGGAGCAAGCGCTACTTCAATACCACCTCGGGAACTACGAACATCGCCCCCATGATTCGCAAAAATATCCGATTCACACCGCAAACCGGACGCATCGGGTTCTATGAAGCAAAAGACCGCGGCATATCGGTCCAGCTCAGTGGGGATAACACATTCTCGGAAGTACGCACATTTCTGGCCACGAAAGACCAGGCAACGACATCCTCCCTGTTGACCTCTATGCCCCGTCAAAGGATTATCGCCTATGGCGAATACGACGAAATCACCTGCCTGATTCCCTCTTCCTACACCGTTTCCCTACAGAGCGACACACAAACCACACCGATCACTTTCAACTACGACAAAGGACAACCTCTGACGATTTTTCGACTGGAAACCGGCTACTTTCCCCCTTCAACAAAGACGATTTCGCTGGAGATCATCGTGGAGAAAGCAACAATCGACCGAATCGACTACACGGTCGTTCCGGCTTCGGAGTGCGGCTGTCGATTGGCCTGGCGCAGTTCGGCCGGGTCAATCGAACACTACACCTTCCCCGTCATAAAAAGCATCATCCAGAAAACGGACAAAGAACAAATCTACACCTCGACAAACGGATACATCGACACCTGTATCAAGACCGAGCAGACCACCTCACTCACTTCGGCCTACGAGCCGACCTCGATGATTTTGGCTCTGAGCGAACTATTCACTTCTCCGCAGGTATGGCGCGTTAGGGATACCCAGTACGAAGAGGTCGATCTGCACCCAACAGAACAGACCATCTTCCGACATGGAACCCTTTGCGGTGTCGAAGTGAGTATCCGACCTAAATTCAAAAAAAAACCGCTATGGAACTGATGATCGACAACCGGCCTTGTGACATCGATGAGAAACAAGCCGTTTCAATCAATTACGATGCTGGCGAATTAAGTGACATAGAGAGTGGCCGCGAGGGTGTCAGCTTGCAGCTACAGTTACCCTCAACCCCCACAAACGACCAGATTTTCAGATTCGCGGCCGACCCCTACACCGGGAGCCGGTTCAACGATACGGCTCATCGAGGAGCATTGAAATGCAACGGAGCCACACTCATGACCGGATACATACGGCTGTTGCAATCCGAAACAGGACCGGAAGAGGCATACATCGTCGAACTGATCTGCGGTACGGCAGAATGGGCCCAGCAGGCGGCCACCGAGATGTTCAACACACTCGGGATCGACTTTTCGGAACGACTGACCCCCATGTCGATCGTACAGAGCTGGACAAACGACAGCCCCGTAAAATTCTTCCCCGTTCACCGGGATGACTATACCCCCGAACTCTCCTCCACGGAACTGCTCCCCGTCGAAAGGCTCCTCTCGGCAGACGACTACCACCCGTTCATCGCCCTCTCGGCCATCGTCGAGGCCATCTTCTCCGAAACAGGGTACACGATCGAAAGCAAATTCATGAAGAGTGAGTTTTTCCGCTCGCTCTATATGAGCGGTGCCTATGTCTCACGCAATACGAATGCCGTACGGAACCACATGGATTTTTTCGCCCGCCGTAAAACAACAGCGGCATCGACTGCCAACAGCGCCGGACGGGTCTATGCAAGCCCTTTCCGGATCCTCAACTCGGTCGGGAACTTCGTAGAGACGGTCAATCCGAACGACACCAACGATCTGAGAGAGCCCCTGACGGATGTCTTCTCGAACAACCACTGTTTTACCATAAAGGACGGGGAGATTCAGTTTGCCCCAATAACTTCCGTCACCACCGGGTTCGAATACCATATTCGCTACATCACCGCCCACCGGATCCTCTCCCGCACACGACTGCGGGGATTCGACTCGGTCTACCTGGGCGACGGGACGGACCTCGAACTGCCGCTGGCCAACCGCTATGTCGACCGGCGCGACGAAATAAAGCCCTATTTCCAATACCGGGCAATCGTCTTCGACCACACCGACGGCAACGCCTACCGGCTGACCTGCACCCGGGACGGATCCGTAGGATATGTCGTCGGGGAATTCTCGTCCCGCACCGCCCGGATGACCACACCGACGGCCGACGCGGTATCCGCTCCCAAACTCCTCTACAAGCCGGCCGGCAGTTCAGCCTACACCGTCTATCCGGGCGACTGGGCCCTCTACGACGGTTATATCGAGGAGACGGGACAGACCGAAGTAGAGATGACCATCCGCACCAATCCGGTAACGGTTACCCCCTCTTCGCCAAAGACCTTCTCGACCATCTACTTCTACGGCGCGGAAGAGGGGATGAGTTTCCAACTGAGCCGCGAATGCACCTTGCGTCCGGACTTTTCGTCAGCGCCCGGTCTGAATACACAGATCTCCTTCCAGGATATCGGACGACACAGCATCCACCGAATCGTCGTATTGGAGGCCCTTCAACACCTTTTCAACCTGCGATTCTATACCGACACCGAAGCCAAAAAGGTCTATATCGAGCCTCGCGACGACTTCTTTAAACTCGGCACACCGATCGACTGGAGCGAAAAGATCGACCACACCCACCCGATTCTGCTGAGCGACATGGCTCAAGAGATCGAGCGTGTACGTATCTATAAATTCCGTGAAGCCGACGGAGCAGTCCGTCGATTAAACAACACGCTGGAAGAACCGCTGGGGGAATGGCACATGATCAACAATTCGGCCGCCACCATCAACCGGGAAAAGAGTCTGCCCAATCCGCTCTTTTCGCCGACGGTCAATGAGACGGAGCACTACCCGAATGCCCCCTCCGCCTCGATCATGCAGGTAGGTGACCGAGACGACAGCGACGCATCGGATCGTTGGAACTTTACACCCCGCATCGTCCGATACTGTGGGATGCATCCCTTGCCGGAGAACGAACAGTGGGGGTTCCCTTCGAACGGGACAAGCTATCCCCTGGCCGCCTTTCTCAGGGAAGATGCCGACGAAGGGTTCACCCTCGGATTCGAAGATCGCTACGGCCATTCCGGACTGAACCGATATTACACGACCCAGACCGAACAACAACACCGCTGCCAATACATCACCCTCTACCTGCGGCTCGAACCGCACGAGATCGAGAGCCTGTTCCAGATTCAAAAAAGCGTACCCTGCATCGCCTCGAACTTCCGGTTCCAGATCGGCGGGGAGTCGGTTCTATGCACCCTGCAACGCATCGAAGAATACGATCCCCGACAGCCTTCGACTCGCTGCGTATTCGCGCGTCAACCCAACAGATAAACCACCCTGAACACACCCATCTTTCTCAACGACAAACTATAATTTTATGGAATCCAACATTCACATCTCAAATCGAGGGGAAACCTGTTACGTAGATATAGAAGGGACTATCGGTGTCCCGGAAGAGTGGCAGTTCGATGATCCTTCGTCCCGTGTGACCACGTACGAGAAATTCAAGGAAAACCTGACCCGGTTACGGGAGATCAACGCCGAAGAGATCGTCGTGAATATCCGCTCGACGGGCGGTGACGTCAACGACGCGCTGCTCATCTACGAGGCTCTCTCGTCGCTCGACAGCCGTATCGTAACCCGCTGTTACGGTTACACGGCCTCAGCCGCGACGGTTATCGCCCAAGCCGCCTCGGAGGGGAATCGGGAGATCTCGGCCAACGCCCTTTACCTGATCCACGACTCGATCTGTTCGGCCGAAGGAAACGTCCAGGAGCTATCTTCCCGCATCGAGCTGCTGGCCAAAACAGACGAACGTCTGGCCGAACTCTATGCCCGACGATCGGGTCACCCGAAAGAGGAGTTCATCGAGCTGATGTCTGCCAATAACGGAAACGGGCGCTGGCTCTCGGCCGAAGAAGCAATTGCTGCCGGACTGGCTGACCGTATCATCGACCCGTCCACGTCAGAAAAGGAGTGTTTCGTGCAAAAGACGACTCCAGACAACTCCTCCTGGAGCAAACTGCTCTGCAAACTCGGCCTGCGCAAAGCGACAGAAGCACTCCCCTCCGATCGAAACATCCTACACTTCGGAGAGGAAAAACAAGAGGCATCGATCGCCCGTCGCTCAACACTCATCCTGCGCGAAGGGCAACGGCTCTCCGCTCCGACACGCACTCTCCCGTGCGAAGACCCGTCGCTGGGAGACCCCGTCTTCTCTCCCAACGAGCGCGCTTATGCCGAAGATGTCAAACAATTCATCCGATAACCGCAACCTGCACGGGCATCCCGTCGACAACGAGCCCCAGGCAGAGTCGGAATTTCATTCAATCAATCAACTTTATATCTTTTTATTATGAGTGCACTGGAAAATGCCAAAACCTACACCGGCAAAAATCTTGAAACCATCTTCTTCCGCCCGATGTTAAGCGGTCCGTCCGCCACCGAACTGGGCGTAAGGGTTCTCTACAATATGCCGGTACCGACGACGGTACAGATGTGGGAACCCAAAGAAAATATCCTACAGAAATTCACCTCGGCAGGCTGGAGCGGCGACTCCGTCTCCAAGAAATTGCAAAAGACCATCCCCCTCCACCGCGTCAAGGCAGAGATGGGTTATTCGGCAGCAGACTACTTCTCGCTGGTCTATGAGCTGATCACCAATCGCGCCGATGTGAATATGGAGGATCTGACCGGCACCGAACTCGAAGAGGCGGAAACGACCCTTTTCAGACATGCTATCGCAGAAGCCATCCGCGCCACCATGTGGGTTGGAGACACCGATGCCGAATCGGGATACAACACTTTCGACGGCTTCCTGAAACTTGCATTGGCCTATGCAAAAACCGTCGGGTTCCTCACGCAGTATTCGCAAGACGATATCTCCACCCCTTCGAAATCCGTCGATATTTTCAATGAAGTTTGGGTAGAATCGAACGAGCGGCTGAAAAGTCTGAAAGCAGACGGGAATCTCGTATATTTCGTCTCTGCCGACGTATATCAGGCCTATGAGCAACACCTCGACAGTCTGGGAACCGAAGGTGCCTATCAAGACTACATGAACGGTCGACAGACCCTCTCGTACCACGGCATTCCGGTCGTCGATCCCAACCTCTACTACTATCTCTCCTCGCTGTACGGATCAAAAGTCATTCCTCAGTCATTCTGTATTCTGACCGACCGCCGCAACCTCGCACTCGCCGTCAATACGGCCGATTTCCCCGGCAACGAAGTACGTATGTGGTATAACCCCGACGAGATGGAGAACCGTCAACGCGCCGTATTCATGGCCGGATGCGAGATTCTCGACGATGCGCTGATCTCGATGGCCGTCCGGGAAGAAACCCTGTCGTAATCATGAAGACAGCCAATAACAGCGGACGAACGATCAAACCGGCCGGCGGGATCGAAGCCGTCCGGTTGATCCCGATCTCCGGCATCGACTCGGTTCAGATCTCAAATGGCAAATGCACCGGGATCACCCTCCGTAAAGGAGCCGAGAGTATCGAGTGGCCGATTCTGGAAGATCGTTCTTCTTACCGGGAAGAGCTCCTCTGCGATAACGGGATTCCCCGCATCCGACACATCCTCACGCTTGTCTGTGATCCCGAAGAGGTCCGCAATCAAGAGGCTTTATGGGAAACACGTATGGCTGAAGAGGGTGTCGCAGCCCGGATCGAGACCACGGCCGGTACAACACTGCTCACCGGATGGTCCGAACGGTTTGAAAAAGAGCAACCCCTGAGACTACAGGAGAAGAAGCTCGACACGGGAGAAAAGCCCCTTGCAAGGCCAACGCTCACCCTTTTTTTCACGAGTGAGGACACGGCATCAAGCCTCCTTGCAGAGGAGGCGTAACCACCGGGAAACGGGAGCCGGGGAATCCGGTTCCCGTTTTAAAAAGATCGTCCGATCACCGGAATCGGTAATTCGCACAAACGTTCCAAAACAAAGACAACATGAACAAAAAAACACAGAAAACGACCCTCGTGCGGGCCATCCATCGCGAAGATCCCTTCATCGCCATCAAGCCCGGACGGGTCGAAAGCGATCAGTTCTGGCGGTGGGGTGACGACAATCTCTTCCCGGCGGCACTGGCGCTCATGTCGCGCCGCTCGACGATCCACCGCCGCATCATCAACGACAAGGCGGACTATATCTCCGGACGCGGGTTTGTCTTCGATCCGGAGATTCCGCTATTGGGCTCTTTCATCAATCGGGTCAACGGGGAGAACGAATCGCTGCGCCAGGTCGTCAACAAACTGGCCTTCGACAAAATGCTCTTCGGCAATGCCTTCCTGGAGATCATAACCGACGACCAACACTCGTTTCTGGCCCTTTACCACCAGGATGCCTCCCGCTGCCGCCTGGCCAAAGATTCCCGACACGTGCTGCTACACCACGACTGGAGCCATTTCCGAACCGAAGAAACTCATTCACTGCCACTCTACCCCCTCTTCGAAGAGCAACAAGATGGGTCTCTGCGCTCCATGATCCACTACAAGGATTACGAACCCCTGTTCGAACACTACGGCATACCGACCTACATCGCCGGAATGAACGTCTCGGCCATCGCCTACAAGACCGACCGGTGGAACATCTCGCGGCTCGACAACTCGTTCCAGCTTTCGGGCGTCATGATGCTCGACAGCACGGCCGAAGACGAACTGCAGGCCGAGCGGATCATGCGCACGGCCGAGGAGAAGTTTGCCGGCAACCCCGGTCAGGTGATGTTCGTGTTGCGCGACGGGGCCGAGCAGGACAATTCGCGCTTTATCCCGATCACCTCCCAAAACGAAGGCGACTGGAAAAGTCTGCACGAACAGGCCACCTCCGATATCGTAATCGCCCACTCGTGGTTCCGTACACTGAGCGGACTCGAATACACCTCGGGATTCAGCGCCGAACGCATCCTGCACGAATACGAAATCGCGCTCAACACGGTGATTCTCGGCAAACAGACCGAACTGATGGAGCCGATCCGCGAAGTGATCCGCCGTCTGCTGGAGATCGACACTTCGTCGCTGGCGATCGTCAATTGCCCGCCCACCCGGACCAAGCCTGCCTACATGAAGGTCTGGGAGGCCCGCAAAGCCGACGGTCTGGATTACGATCCGCTCGATGAGCGGCAACAGTGTTTCCTGGCCCAACTCTCCGATTCATCCACCGCAAACATCGAATAAGCCATGCCCCAACTTCTCACTCCGCAAGAGGTCATTGACCTCGCTTTTCACGACAGCGGCTACTTCCCCGCCGAGGCGATCGGCACGGCTGATATTACAGCTGCCGAAATGCGCTATCTGATTCCCGTAACGGGCGAGGCGCTCTGGCAAGAACTGATTGACGGCGCCTATCCCGATCTGCGCAGCAACTATGCGGCACCGGCCGCCGCCCTGGCCGTCCGGCTTCTGGTCCAACCCTCGCTCGACATCCGTCCCGGCATAGGAGGAACGGTTACACCCCACACCTCCGTCGCCCAACCTCCCGACCGGGAGCAACTCCTCGCCGCACGACGCTCGCTGCGCACCCGCCTCACGACCCTGCTCGAGAGCCTTTCGGACCATCTGGACCGTCACGCCGCCGACTACCCCGAGTACGATCCCAAGCAGAACATCCTGCACCGGATGCTGATCGGCGGAGGCTTCGTCCTCAAACGATAAATTCCGGTCGGTGGCGAAGAGCAAACAGCATGGATATTTGTTTTTTGGAAAGAAATCGTTACCTTTGCCCCCGCAAGCACACATGGGGTCTGCACGATACGGATGCAGACTGAGTAGTGCCCAAGGTAACACATTAAATTTCAAAACACTATGAAAACTATCCAGATTAACGCCGTAAAGCGCGACCAGTTCGGCAAAAAGGCGGCAAAGGCGATTCGTCGCGAAGGTATGATTCCATGCGTTCTCTATGGCGGAGGCGAAACGGTTGCTTTTTCGGTAGATCCGAGAGCTATCAAACCGCTCGTTTACACCCCTAACTCCTATATCGTCGAGCTGAACATCGACGGCAAAACCGAACCGGTTGTTCTGCGCGAGACTCAGTTCCACCCTGTTCGCGAGGAGATCCTCCACATGGACTTCTACCGCGTACAGAACGACAAACCCGTCGTAATCGCTATCCCGGTACGTCTGACCGGTAACGCAGAGGGTGTGAAAGTCGGTGGTAAACTGCAGCTGGCTACCCGCAAGCTGATCGTAAGCGGTATGCTGGACAAGCTGCCCGACGAGTTGGAGATCGACGTAACGTCGCTGGGCGTCGGCAAGACGATCTTCGTAGGCGACCTGGATTTCGACGGTCTGAAATTCATCACTCCGGCCACGACGGCTGTCTGCGCAGTTCGTGTAACCCGTGCTTCGCGTGGTGCCGCTGATGCGAAATAGTCTCTAACCGATCGTTTCGATGAAATACCTGATCGTTGGTCTGGGAAATATCGGCGCCGAATATGCCGATACCCGACACAACATTGGATTCAAAGTGTTGGATGCCTTGGCCGAGGCATCCAACATCTCTTTTACCACCGGCCGATACGGCGATGTGGCCGAGTTGCGCCACAAGGGGCGAACCCTTGTACTGCTCAAACCCTCGACCTACATGAACCTCTCGGGCAAGGCAGTCCGCTACTGGCTCGACCAGGAGAAGATCCCGCGGGAGAACCTGCTGGTCATCGTCGACGACATCGCCCTCCCGTTCGGCGCCTTCCGGATGCGTACCAAAGGGAGCGCCGGAGGGCATAACGGACTGAAAAGCATCACCGAATGTATCGGAGGCGAGGATTACAACCGCATCCGCTTCGGCATCGGAGGCGACTTCCCGCGCGGTCATCAGGTGGATTACGTCCTGGGACAATGGACCGAAGAGGAGCGGCGCGAAATGCCAGAGCGCCTCAAGTACTTCGGAGACGCGATTCTGTCGTTCGCATCGGTCGGACCAGAACGCACGATGAATCTATTTAACAAAAAATAAATCGAACGGGCTCTCTTCTATAAGAGATTATGCCCGTTCGTTCATTTTTCCGCCCCACAATCAAAATAAACGGGTTTTTTCCTACCTTTGTAGCAACAGGATGCTTCCGGCAAAAGAGCCCGCATGTCCGGCTCCTTGCTCGGGCTTCATCCGTGCAACCAATCATCGCAACCCATGAATCAACAACCGACCGTAGCGCTCGTCTATGATTTCGACGGCACGCTGGCTCCGGGCAATATGCAGGAGTATGACTTCATTCCCGCCGTCGGGAAGAGCAACAAGGAGTTTTGGAGCGAATCCAACGAACTGGCCCGGGAACAGGATGCCGACATGATCCTGGCCTATATGGCCCGCATGATCCAGGCTGCCCGCTCGAAGGGGCTCTCCCTGCGCCGCGAGGCATTCCAGGAGTCGGGGCGCCACATCACCCTCTTCAACGGCGTGAAGGAGTGGTTCGGCCGCATCAACGCCTACGGCACCGCACACGGGGTTCACATCGTCCACTACATCAACTCCTCCGGCCTGAAGGAGATCATCGAGGGGACGGAGATCGCCCACGAGTTCCGCAAGATCTACGCCTGCTCGTTCCTTTACGACGTGGACGGTATCGCCTACTGGCCTGCCGTGGCGGTCAACTATACGAACAAGACCCAGTTCATGTTCAAGATCAACAAGGGAGTCGAGTCGGTCTATGACAGCAAGCTGGTAAACAAGTACATCGAGGAGGACAAACGTCCCGTTCCGTTCCGCCGGATCATCTACGTCGGCGACGGCACGACCGATATTCCCTGTATGCGTCTGGTCAAGAATTTCGGCGGCCACTCGATCGCGGTCTACAACCCGGACGAGCGCAATGCCCGACGCGAGATGAACGAACTGCTGCGGGACAACCGCGTGAACCACGTCTGTCCGGCCGACTACACGGAAGGGTCCGAGATGGACACCCTTGTCAAGACGATCATCGACAAGATTGCAACCGACTACCGTCTGGAGCAACTCGAAACGCCCCGGAACTAACCGAAAATCGCCATGAAGATCATTTTTGCAACCAACAACACCCACAAGCTGAACGAGGTGCAGGCCATCCTGGGCCCGGAGTTCGAATTGGTGACCCCCCGCATGGTCGGGATCACCGAGGAGATTCCCGAGGAGCAGGAGACCATCGAAGGGAACGCCTCGCAGAAGGCACACTATATCCATGAACGCACCGGCAACAATTGCTTTGCCGACGATACGGGGCTCGAGGTCGAAGCCCTCGGCGAGGCTCCGGGCGTACACTCGGCCCGCTACGCTTCGGACGGGCACGATTTCGAAGCCAACAACCAGCTGCTGCTCCGTAACCTGGATGGGGTAGGTAATCGGTGTGCCCGTTTCCGCACGGTGATCTCGCTCATCCTGGATGGCAAGGAACACCTCTTCGAGGGGATCGTCGAAGGACACATCGCCCAATGCCCCTCAGGCAACGAGGGATTCGGATACGACCCACTCTTCATCCCCGAAGGGAGCACGAAGACCTATGCAGAGATGAGTGCCGAGGAGAAAAACGCCCTCTCGCACCGGGGACGTGCCGTGCGGAAATTGGTCGAATTCTTGCATAACCGGTCCAAATAATCTACCTTTGCGGCGTTTGTTTAACAGAGAATTCATGAGACGCTACCAAAAAGAAGAAAGATTTTCGCCGGAGAAGATCGCCCAACTGAGCGAACACTACAAGGCGATTCTCGAGTTGCTGGGCGAGGACTCGTCGCGCGAGGGGTTGCTGAAGACTCCGGAGAGGGTGGCAAAAGCCATGTCGTTCCTGACGCACGGCTACGAAGACGACCCGATGGAGATCATCCGCTCGGCCACCTTCAAGGAGGAGTACCGGCAGATGGTGCTGGTCAAAGATATCGAACTCTATTCGATGTGCGAACACCATATGTTGCCCTTCTACGGCAAGGCGCACGTCGCCTACATCCCGAACGGATACATCACGGGACTCTCGAAGATCGCCCGCGTGGTGGAGAGTTTTGCCCGCCGCCTGCAGGTTCAGGAGCGCCTGACCGTGCAGATTCGCGACTGTATCCAGGAGGCCCTCAATCCGATGGGGGTAGCCGTAGTGATCGAGGCCAGCCATATGTGTATGCAGATGCGCGGCATTGAGAAACAAAGCTCGGCAACGACCACCTCGGCCTTTACGGGGGTTTTCCTCTCGCACCCACCGACGCGCGAAGAGTTCATGACCCTGATCAGCAACAAATACCGGTAGGATTCGGTTGCCACAGAGACAAAAGAGCCCGCAACAAAGCGGGCTCTTTTATTTTGTTGGAGAGCCGATCAGAAAAGCGACAACTGGTCGATCTCATGGTTGAACGTAAGGCGGTGGTGGAGTGTAAGCCCGTGTTGGAGAATCGCCAACCGGTGTTCGCGGGTGGGGTATCCCTTGTTGCGATCCCAACCATATTCGGGAAACTCGGCCGCCAGACGGAGCATATACTCATCGCGGTGGGTCTTGGCCAGCACGGAGGCTGCCGCAATATCGGCATACTTGCCGTCCCCCTTGACAATACAGCGGTAGGGAATCTCAAGGGTGGTCCGGAAACGGTTGCCGTCGATGGCCAGAAACTCCGGACGGAGGGCAAGCTGCTCGACGGCGCGGGTCATCCCCTCGAACGAGGCATTCAGGATGTTGATCTGATCGATCCGTTCGGCTGAAACGGCCGAAACGGCCCAGGCAAGGGCCTCACGTTCGATAACTCCCCGCAACAGGTCGCGCTGGCGGGCGGTCATCTGTTTCGAATCGTTCAGCAGCGGATGGTGGAAATCGGGAGGCAGGATCACGGCCGCCGCAAAGACAGGTCCGGCCAGGCATCCGCGCCCGGCCTCGTCGCATCCGGCCTCCAAGAGATCATATTGTGAACTATTCTCCAGCATTGCACGACAAAAATAGGGAATATTTTACGGAGACCGTCCGCTTTTTTCCTACTTTTGTATCGCTGCATAACAAAAAACACGAAATGAGACCGGATATCGTTCGCCAACCCCTGCTGCTGGCCGTCTTCTCCCTGCTTGTCATCATTGCAGTCGCCTTCATCTGGGGCGAACTGCAGACAGCCGGCATCGGGACACAGATCGCTACCCCGCTGGGCAGTCTGTTGCGACGATTTCAGGACAGTTACCCCGTCTGTTCCCAACTGATCGCCAGTACACTATTGCTCCTATCCGGGATAACCACCGGACGCTTGACCGTACGTTACGGACTCTATCCGGTCAATACCAGCCTGGCCATACCACTCTACGGCATCGTGGCCTGCGGCATTCTGCTCGGAGAGAATTACCTGACCGAGATCCTCTCCGCATTCATACTGCTGCTTTCGACCCGGAACTATATGTCCGGATACAGAACCGGCTATGCCATCGGGCCCACCTTCCGAGGTTCGTTCTTTCTGGGCATTCTTCCGCTGCTCTATGCACCGGCACTTCCCCTGCCGATTCTCTTCCTTCCGGCAGCCTTCTGCTTCCGCCGTACCCTCCGCGAGGCCTTCATCGCCCTGTGCGGAGCGATCCTGCCCCTGCTAATCACCGCCTATATCTCGTGGGGAGTGGGAAACGGATTTGCCGACACATTCATATGGATGTGGAAGGCCTTCCTCTCGGACAGCGGATACCGCATCTTCGAAAACACCCCGTTACTCACCCCGGCCATTCTGGGAGTTGTTCTTTTCATTACGCTCTGCGGCATCTTCTTCTCTCTGGCCTGCTTCCGAACACAAAGTCTGCGCGCGAAAGGGATACTGACCTATCTCATGATCCTCTTTACGGCAACGACACTACTGGCCACCGCACCCAGCGCAACCCCCGGATTGTTAGCAATCATCGCGCTCCCAGCCGCCATTCTGATGCCGCAAACTTTCATTCGGACCCAAACAACGATCGGCAGCCTGTTGTACCTGATGGTATATGGCCTGTGTATTATAAATATAATATTGTATTAAACAGGTCGCTCATTCTCCACAATTTATTCTAAAAAGGTAATATTTTTTTATCATTAGTCTTGGAGTATACAATTTAACATTGTATATTTGGTCGTTATTAGACACAAAACGGTCAACATCGGATTCTTTCAAGAATCCCTAAAACCTCTTTCGTGCTATGAATCAACCGAACCTCCAACCCTCCGAACTTCCGTTGATTGCCAAATACATTGAGGCTTCCCGCAACGAGATTCAATCCCACGATCTGTCCCGATGCGCAATTGGATACATTCTTCACGGGGAAAAATCCATCTACTACGGCGACATGTGCTACAAATTTTCATCCGGAGATGTCTTCTTCCTGAATATGGGATGCCATTACATTCGCAATAGCGCGGAAGGAGGGTGCCCATTCGAACAAATACTCTTCTATTTCTCCACCTCGGACTTGCAACAGATGCTGCTGAATCTCAGTATGACCTACAAACTGAACGCAACCAACGAACACTCCTCATGCGAACAGTGCCAACGGTTGAATCATGCAGCGATGCCGGCATGGAACCTGCTCCGCCATTTTTTCGAAAATGTAAATTCCTACCTGAGTGACGAATCGTTTTACAACGACTCATCATTCGAACGTCTAAAGATGACCGAATTGCTCTATCTGATAGTCTCTCATGAAGATTGTTGTCTGAAAAACAAATTGTTGTGCAATATCAACTCTTCACGGGATACTTTCCAGCAGATCATCCACGCAAACATATTCTCCAATGCATCGATCAACGAACTGGCCGAGCAATGTCATAGATCCATGACTTCGTTCAAAAAAGAGTTCAACGACATCTACGGGATATCGCCTCACCAATGGTTTATCCGTCAACGGCTGATCCATGCACGTTTGTTGCTGATCTCCACGGACAAGCCCATATCGGAAATCGGTGCGATGTGCGCTTTTTCCAACACCTCCCATTTCATCAAATTGTTCCGGAAACAATACAACATGACTCCCGCCAACTATCGGCTTCGGCACCAGACGACAGAAAGCGATCATTCGAACAAAAAAGGGAGCCGGACGGAACCGGTTCCTCATTGACCTACAAAACGAAAGGCGGAGCGAAAAAAGAGAATCCGCCCATCATCGAAGTGTCCCGAAACACCCTTCCCCTTGATTTATTTTCCGCACCGCACCCTCATTTCAGATAAAATCCCTATTTTTGCAAGGATATGAGAGTCCTCTCGGCAAGACTGGGAACAAGGAGATGTTTCTCGACCTCGACTGATCCTCTTCGCCGACGATTTTCCGCATCACAAAGCACAATTTTTACGGGATGGAAATCATCGACTTCATCATAGCCCACTACGGGTGGGAGGGCACGGCGCTCGCTGGAGTTATTCTGATCATGTTCGGGGTACAACTCTACTACTACCTGTTCATTTACGGACGCATTCCGAAGTACAAGGATTCACGTCGGCCCGAAATTCTTTCGGAAAATCCACCTGTTTCGGTCGTTATTCCGCTCTTTTCGGAAGATTACACTTTCGTCGAGGAGACCCTTCCTTTGATTCTGGCACAAGAGTATCCTTCGTTCGAAGTGGTGATTGTATACGTAGGACGAGATACCGATTTCTTCGACGATCTGGTTCGAATCAGACAAACCTTTCCTCAGATCTCCGCAACAAAAATCGAACTGAATCCCCGATTTCCCATTTCGCCGAAAATGGCGCTGAATGTAGGAATAAAATCGGCGCATTATGAACACATCCTTTTCACCACATCCGACTCATACCCCACCTCAGACCGATGGATTGCTTTGATGGCCAATGGATTTCGCCGAGGAGAGATTGTCATCGGATATTGTGGGCTCGAAAAATCGAAGGGGCTGTCGAACTATCTGATGCGCACCTGGCGCATGATGCACTCGATCGACTGGCTGTCGAGTGCGGTAGCCGGACATCCCTACCGAGGGACCCGTCAGAACTATGGATTTACCAAACAACGCTATTTCGGTGTCAACGGATTCAACCACCTGAACATGAACATCGGCGAGGACGATCTTTTCCTTTCTCGCATCATCGCACGCGGCAACGTCAGTGTCGTTCTCTCACCACGAGCCACCTTGCGTGAAAAATGCTGGGGCGGTCTAAAATGGTGGACCTCCACCCAACGCTTTTTCGGAGCAGCATTCGCATTCTATCCCATCCGGGTTAAAAATTTCATTCAGTGGGAATTAGGCAGTCGCATCCTCTTTGGACTCGCTTCGGTCGTCGCCCTGGCGGTCATGCCGTGGGAGTTCAAGGCAGCCGTCGGCGTACTGCTGATCGCCCGCGTCACGACCGTTCTGATCGAAGTACGACGTATCGCCAAACGTCTCGGCGAGGAGAAAATCGGACGACGTTATCTTCTTTACGACCTGTTCAGCCCAATGTATGCCATCTGGCTCAGAATCCTTCAACTGCGTAAAGACGAACGGGTATGGAGATAAGCGACTACATCGTAGCCGACGATCGACGACTGGTCGAACTCGTGCTTGCGGGCGACAATATCGCGTTCGAGTACCTTTTCAACCGTTATCAGGAGTCGATCCACCGTCTTTTCATCCAGCGCACGGGCAATGTGCAGGATGCCGACGACCTGCTGCAGGAGACCTTCATCAAGGTCTATATCAACATCCACCGCTACAACCCGGCCTACACCTTCGGTCAATGGGTCTATACGATCGCCCGCAACACCTTCGTGGACTACGCCCGCAAACGGCAGGAGGACATGCCGATCGACGAGAAATACTCGTCATCTCCGTCCACCTCGCCCACCCCCGAAGAGAACTTCATCAACCTGCAACAACGCAGCCAGATCAAAAGGATCCTCGAGAGCATGCCCGAACGCTACCGACAACTGATCGTCATGCGTTTCTTCGACGAATACTCCTACGAAGAGATCGCCGCCAAGCTCCAACTGCCACTCGGAACCGTCAAAACACGCATTCACCGGGCACGGGAACAGATGCTGCGGCTCCTCTCGATCATCGACCTGCACTGATTTTACCCTGAGACCATGATAGAACCGATCGACAAATACTTTCCGGATCTGACCGACCGGCAACGCAGCCAATACGAGGCCTTATACGATCTTTACGCCGACTGGAATGCCAAGATTAACGTCATCTCGCGCAAAGATCTCGACCAGCTCCATGTGCGGCACGTACTGCACTCGCTCGCAATCGCCAAGGTATGTCGGTTCGATGCCGGGGCCCGCATCCTCGACGTGGGGTGCGGCGGCGGCTTCCCGTCGATTCCGCTGGCGATCCTCTTCCCCGAGGCGCAGTTCACCGCCGTCGACTCCATCGCCAAGAAGATCACCGTCGTACGCGGTGTGGCCGAGGGGATCGGACTGACCAACCTCACCCCCTGCTGCGCCCGGGTCGAGACCCTGAACGAACGCTTCGACTATGTCGTCTCACGGGCCGTCACCGAGATGCCCGCCTTCGTCCGCTGGATCTGGGAGAAGATCGACCGGGGACAGCACGGCACCCTGCCCAACGGCATCCTCTACCTCAAGGGGGGCGACCTGACCGAGGAGCTGGCCCGCACGCACAAAGCGTGGCAGCAGTTCCCGATCTCCGAACTCTTCGACGAGGAGTTCTTCGAGACGAAAAAGGTCGTCTATACCCCCAAAAAGTAGAGGGGAAACTACTTTCGGTCAGCCGGAGTCTCGCAACGGGATATTTCGGCACGAAAAATGTATTTTTTTAAATCACCCTTTTCGTATCCATGGCAACCGAGGGAGGGGCAAACACCATCAAAAATTAAGAAAAACATGAATACACCCATGAAAGAGACCGTTTTGGTAACGGGCGGTGCAGGCTACATCGGCTCACATACGGCCGTCGAGTTGATCAACGCCGGATTCGACGTGGTGATCGCCGACAACCTCTCGAACTCCGACCTCCAGGCAGTCGAGGGCGTGCGCCGCATCACCGGACGTGAAATCCCCTTCGAACAGGTGGACTGCTGCGACCGCGAGGCTTTCAAACGGCTTTTCGAGCGGTATGAGTTCCGCTCAGCCATCCATTTCGCCGCCTCGAAAGCGGTTGGAGAGTCAGTCGAACAACCCCTGAAATACTATCGCAACAACCTCACCTCATTTCTCAACCTGGTCGAGCTGATGCGGGACTTCCATCGTCCGAACATCCTTTTCTCTTCGTCATGCACAGTCTACGGAGAGCCTGACAAACAACCCGTTACCGAACAAACGCCGCGTAAACCGGCCACCTCGCCCTACGGCAATACCAAACAGATGTGCGAGGACATCCTGCGCGACTCGATCGCCGCAATCCCCGAGATGCGGGGTATCGCCCTGCGCTACTTCAACCCGATCGGTGCCCATCCGTCGGCCCTGATCGGCGAGTTGCCGCGCGGCGTACCGCAGAACCTGCTCCCCTACGTGACGCAGACGGCAGCGGGTATCCGCGAGTGCCTGAGCATCTTCGGCGATGACTACCCGACTCCGGACGGCACCTGCATCCGCGACTACATCGACGTGGTGGACCTGGCACGCGCCCACGTAGCGGCCCTGCACCGTATGCTCGAGAAACGGGGCACGGAGCGTTACGAAGTCTTCAACGTCGGCACGGGACGGGGTGTCTCGGTGCTGGAGCTCGTCAAGGGTTTCGAGAAGGCCAACAACCTGAAAATCAACTACCGCATCGCACCGCGCCGCGCCGGTGACATCGTGGCCATCTGGGCCGATCCGTCGCTGGCGAACCGAGAGCTGGGCTGGCACGCCGAGCGGACTCTCGAAGAGACGCTCCATGCAGCCTGGGAGTGGCAGTGCCACCTCGACCGGCGGGAAAAATAACAGCAACGATCCAAAATTCCACAATAGCCTCCGTTTCGCCCCTTTTTCGACGGGCGGGACGGAGGTTTTCCCTGTTGCAGGACTCTCTGCGGCCATTTTTGCGCTTTTTATCGCACAATTGCAAAAGCGATTGATATTTTTTGTACTTTTGCATCAATTGGGAAAATAAGAACTTAAAATGCCGAAGTTAGATGGACAAAAAGTAAACGTCCTCCATAAACCGAACTGGCTGAAGATTCGCCTTCACCGAACCGCAGACTATGCGGAGGTGCAGCGTATCGTCAAAGAACACTCGCTGCACACGATCTGTAGCAGCGGAATGTGTCCGAACAAAGCCGAGTGTTGGAGCCGAAGGACGGCGACTTTCATGATTTTGGGTGACGTATGTACGCGCAACTGCCGTTTCTGCGCCACCGCCTCGGGACGGCCCCTGCCGCCCGACCCCTCGGAACCCGCACAGTTGGCCGAAAGCGTCCGGCTGATGGGGCTTCGGCATGTGGTGGTAACATCCGTTACACGCGACGACCTGCCCGACGGCGGTGCGGCTCACTGGGCTGCAACCGTACGTGCCATACGGGCGGAAAATCCCGATGTCACAATTGAGCTCCTTATTCCCGATCTGGATGCGAAACCGGAACTGCTGGATCTGGTGATCGCCTCCGGGCCCGATATCATCGGGCACAACATCGAAACCGTCGAGCGACTCACCCCGCTGGTACGTACCCGCGCCCGTTACGAAACGAGCATGAGCGTACTGCGCTACCTGCGCAGCCGGGGTGCCGTCGTAAAAAGCGGCCTGATGGTCGGTCTCGGCGAGAGCGATGATGAAGTTTTACAGACCTTGCGCGACCTGCACGAAAACGGTGTGCAGATCGTAACCCTCGGCCAGTACCTTCGTCCCACGCTGGAGCACTATCCCGTTGCGACGTATATTACTCCTGAAAAATTCGACTGGTACCGGCAGCAGGCCCTCGAGATGGGCTTCAACTACTGCGCAAGCGGCCCCATGGTACGCTCTTCGTACCTGGCCGACGAAGCACTCGGATCGGTACGTCTGCACCAGAACGACCGCTAAGAGCCCGACCGGGAACCTGCGCGACGAAATAAGGTCTGCAGCAAACGAAGTGTTGAACCTGCGCCTTCGGCGAAAGGTCGCTCCCCCGATGTGAGGGGGTGACGCTCTTCCGAAGGGGCGATTGCTGTGAATTGACGATGTTTGTCGAGTACCGGGATCTCCATCAGATGGACTACAAGACTTGCTGGGACTACCAGCGAGCGCTTTTTGACACCCTTCTGCAACACAAGGGCGAGCCTTCGGACCAGGCGGGATATCTGCTTCTGGTCGAGCATCCGGCCGTCTATACGCTGGGCAAAAGCGGCCACTCGGAGAACCTGCTGGTCAGCGAAGAGTACCTGTGTCAGATCGGTGCCGATTTCTACCACATCGACCGTGGCGGCGACATCACTTTCCACGGACCCGGCCAGATCGTCGGCTATCCGATTCTTGATCTGGAACGCATCGGACTCTCCCTGCGCGACTATATCGACTCGATCGAAGGGGTGATCATCGACACGGTAGCCCACTACGGCATCCGCGGCGGACGCATCGAAGGCGCCTCCGGGGTCTGGATCGAAGGGGCCCGTCCGGCCCGCAAGATCTGTGCGCTCGGCGTACGCGCCTCGCGCTACGTCACCATGCACGGATTCGCCCTGAACGTATCGACCGACCTGCGCTATTTCACCCACATCAATCCGTGCGGATTCGCCGACCGGGGTGCCACCTCGATCGAGAAAGAGATCGGGCACGCAGTCTCGATGGACGAGGTAAAACAACACGTAATCAACGAATTAAGTAAGAAATTAAATGTTAAAATATATAAAAAATAACCAGTATGCCTATAGAAAAACGATGGGTAGTGAAGCCTCAGGGAGATCCGAAGGCGGTGGCGGCTTTGTCTGCTGCGCTCGGAATCGCGCCTGTGCTGGCCAACCTACTCGTACAGAGGGGCATAGACACGTTAGAGAAGGCTAAGAAATTTTTTAACCCCCACCTTTCGGACCTGCACGATCCGTTCCTGATGAAGGATATGGACAAGGCGGTGGCGAGAGTGGAACAGGCCGTCCGGAACCAGGAGACAATCATGGTCTACGGCGACTACGACGTGGACGGAACAACCGCCGTCTCGTTGGTTTACAAATTCTTACGCCATATAGGTCACAAGAACCTATTGTTCTACATCCCGGATCGCTATACCGAAGGTTACGGTATCTCGATCAAGGGCATTGACCATGCGGCCCGCAAGGGGGCAACGCTGATCATCGCCCTGGACTGTGGCATCAAAGCCATAGAAAAAGTGGACTATGCAAAAAGTAAGGGCGTGGATTTCATCATCTGCGACCACCATCTTCCGGCCGAGGAGATTCCCCGTGCCGTAGCTGTTCTCGACCCGAAACGCACCGACTGCACCTATCCGTTCGATGAGCTGTCGGGTTGCGGCGTGGGATTCAAACTGGTGCAGGCCTATGCCCAGAAGAACCACATCCCCTTCTCTCAGATCGAGTCGCTGCTCGACCTGCTGGTGGTGAGCATCGCCTCGGATATCGTGCCGCTGGTGGATGAGAACCGCATTCTGGCGCACTACGGATTGATCCGCCTGAACAATGCGCCGTCGAAGGGTTTGCTTTCGATCATCAAGATCTGCGGCCTGCACAAACACGGAATTACGATCGATGACATCGTCTTCAAGATCGGGCCGCGCATCAATGCCGCCGGCCGGATGCGGATGGACGAACACGACGAGAATGCCGTCCCGTCGGGCGGATATGCAGCGGTCAACCTGCTGATCGAAGGCGACGAGAGCCAGGCCGAAGAGTTCGGATCGGTAATCGACGGATTCAACCAGGACCGCAAGAACATCGACCGCGATGTCACCCAGCAGGCTCACGACTACATCGAGTCCAATGCGGAGATGAAACAGGCCAAGAGTACGGTGATCTACAACCCGCAGTGGATGAAGGGGATCGTCGGCATCGTCGCCTCGCGCCTGATCGAGACCTACTACCGACCGACCGTCGTACTGACGATGAGCAACGGCTATGTAACCGGATCGGCCCGCTCGGTACCGGGATTCGACCTATACCAGGCGATCGAGTCCTGCTCGGATCTGCTGGAGAACTTCGGGGGCCACATGTACGCAGCCGGACTGACCATGAAACCGGACCGGGTCGAGGAGTTCACACGGCGCTTCAATGCCTATGTCGAGGAGCATATCGACCCGGAGATGCTACAGCCCCAGGTCGACATCGACAGCGAGCTGCTCTTCTCGGAAATCACTCCGGCGTTCCGGCGCAATTTGAGCCGTTTTCAGCCGTTCGGCCCCGGCAACCCCTCACCCGTATTCGTTACGCACGGGGTTGTAAGCCACGGAGAGCCCAAATTGGTGGGCGCCGACATGGAGCATCTGCGGATGGATCTCATGCAGCGGCAGAAACCTAATACGACCCTCCCGACGATCGCCTTCCAACAGCCGACCCATTACGAATGGATCCATGCCGGACGACCGATCGATGTCTGCTACCAGATCGTGGAGAACCACTACCGGGGGACGGTGTCGGTACAGTTGCGCATCAAGGACATAAAACCCATACGGGGCAAACAATAGCCCCGATTCCCACGACAAACCCGGAACATTGTGTTCCGGGTTTGTCGTTTCTGCTCGAACTCCGCATCAAATCGGACCATCGCTTACCGAATGGCCGGTAGAATTACGAATTCGACGGAACAAAGTGCGATTTTAGTTTCTAATTATTATAAAAATCACTACATTTGGCACAAAATAGTAACATTTGTTAGCTTTCTGAACTGAATTATGAGTAAATCATTCAAGCGTTATCTGATCACCTCCGCGCTGCCCTATGCAAACGGCCCGGTACACATCGGCCACCTGGCAGGCGTCTACATTCCGTCGGACATCTACACGCGCTACCTGCGAATGCGCGGCTATGATGTCATTTCGGTCTGCGGAAGCGACGAGCACGGGGTTCCCATTACGCTCAAGGCTCGGAAAGAGGGGGTTACCCCGCAACAGATCGTGGACCGCTACCACGAGATCATCAAAAAATCGTTCGAGGGGCTCGGCATCGCGTTCGACATATACTCGCGCACCTCGTCTGCAACCCACTCGAAAACCGCTTCGGACTTCTTCCGCAAGCTCTACGACGAGGGCAAATTCATCGAGAAGACCTCCGAACAGTATTACGACGAACAGGCACAGACGTTCCTTGCCGACCGCTATATCGTGGGTACCTGCCCCAAGTGCGGCAACGAAGGGGCTTATGGCGACCAGTGCGAAAAGTGCGGATCGACCCTCTCGCCCGACGAGTTGATCAACCCGCACAGCGCCGTATCGGGATCTGTCCCCGTAAAACGCGCTACGAAGCACTGGTATCTCCCGCTCAACCAATACGAGGGATTCCTCCGCGAATGGATTCTCGAAGGCCACAAGGAGTGGAAATCGAACGTTTACGGCCAGTGCAAGAGCTGGCTTGACGGAGGCCTGCAGCCCCGTGCCGTAAGCCGCGACCTGGATTGGGGTATTCCCGTACCGGTCAAGGGAGCCGAGGGCAAGGTGCTCTACGTATGGTTCGACGCGCCGATCGGCTACATCTCCGCAACGAAAGACCTTACACCCGACTGGGAGAAGTACTGGAAGAGTGAAGATACGAAGATGGTACACTTCATCGGCAAGGACAACATCGTCTTCCACTGCATCGTCTTCCCGGCAATGCTTAAGGCCCACGGCGGCTATATCCTGCCTGAGAACGTACCGGCCAACGAGTTCCTGAACCTCGAGGGCGACAAGATCTCGACCTCACGCAACTGGGCCGTATGGCTGCACGAATACCTCGAGGATTTCCCCGGCAAACAGGACGTACTGCGCTACGTACTCTGTGCGAATGCCCCCGAGACCAAAGACAACGACTTTACCTGGAAGGACTTCCAGGCCCGCAACAACAACGAGCTGGTTGCCATCCTCGGCAACTTCGTAAACCGGGCTTTAGTCCTGACTCACAAATACTTCGATGGTGTTATTCCCACTTGTGGCGAGTTGACCGACTACGATCGTCAGACCTTGAGCGAGCTGGCCGGCACGAAAGAGGCTCTCAGCAGCAACATCGAGAACTACCGTTTCCGCGAAGCGCTGAAGGAGGCTATGAACGTTGCCCGCATCGGTAACAAATACCTGGCCGACACCGAACCGTGGAAACTGATCAAGAGCGAGCCGGAACGCGTCAAAACGATCCTGAATATCGCTCTTCAGATCACGGCGAACCTCTCGGTAGCCATCGAACCGTTCATGCCCTTTACAGCCGCGAAAATCGTCAAAATGCTGCAGGCCGGACCGTTCAAGTGGGACGACCTGGGTCGGACGGATCTGATCCCGGCCGGGCACCAGATCGGTGAAGCTACCCTGCTCTTCGAGAAGATCGAGGATGATGTCATTCAACGCCAACTCGACAAACTGGAGGCGACCAAACAGGCAAACGCCGCCGCTAACACATCGCAAAACATTGAGAATCAGAAGGAAAGCGTTTCATTCGACGATTTCCAGAAGATGGATATCCGCGTTTCGAAGATTCTGGCAACCGAGAAGGTGGCCAAAACCAAGAAACTGCTGAAGCTGACTGTCGATACGGGTATCGATACGCGCGAGATCGTATCGGGGATTGCCGAGCACTACACGCCCGAAGAGTTGGTAGGCAAAGAGGTTCTCGTACTGGTCAACCTCGAGCCGCGCGAACTGAAAGGCATCCTCTCCCGCGGAATGATTCTGATGGCAGAGGATCCGACAGGCAAACTCCGGCTGTTGCGTCCCGAAGAGGCTATGACTCCGGGATCGATCGTCGGCTAAAAAAGAGTTTACCAAACAAAGAAATTCACATAATTTTAAACTATTAAACGGTAATGGAAAACATCGATTGGGGTTCTTTGGGTTTTAACTACCTGAAAACCGATTACAACGCCCGTTACATCTACACGGACGGCAAATGGAGCGAAATGCAAATTTCGAGCGACGAGTACATCAACATGCACATGTCGGCATCTTGCCTGCACTACGGTACGGCTCTGTTCGAGGGTCTGAAAGCTTTCCGCGGCGTTGATGGCAAAGTTCGTCTGTTCCGCGTCGAGGAGAACGCAAAACGTCTCCAGTCTTCGGCTAAGCGTCTTTGCCTGCCGGTTCCGACCATCGAGATGATCGTCAACGCCTGCATTGAGGTCGTAAAACGCAACGAACGTTTCATTCCTCCCTACGGAACGGGTGCATCGTTCTACCTGCGTCCGGTTATGTTCGGCACAACGGCAGGTCTGGGTGTAAAACCCTCGAAAGACGCCATCCTGGTTGTTTACGGTTCGCCGGTAGGAGCATACTTCAAGGGCGGTATCAAACCGATGATGGTTGCTATTGATCGTGAACAGGACCGTGCTGCTCCACGTGGAACAGGTGACGTTAAGGTCGGCGGGAACTATGCAGCCAGCCTTATGTCGGGCGAGAAAGCTCACTCGCTGGGCTACTCGAGCGTAATGTACCTCGACTCTGCAGAGCACAAATACATCGAGGAGTGCGGTGCTTGCAACTTCTTCGGTATCAAAGACGGCAAATACATCACCCCGAAATCTTCGTCTGTACTGCCTTCTATCACCAACAAGAGCCTCCGTGTTCTGGCAAAAGACATGGGTCTCGAGGTTGAGGAGCGTCGTATTCCGGTAGAGGAGCTCTCCACGTTCGAGGAGTGCGGTGGTTGCGGTACGGCAGCCGTCATCTCGCCGATCAGCAAGATCTACGATATCGACACGAAAGAGACCTACACCTATGGTGACGAGGTAGGTAAAGTATCGCTGGAGCTCTACACGCGTCTGCAGGACATCCAGTACGGCCGTGCCGAGGATACGCACAACTGGTGCACCATCGTAATGTAATCCATTACGACTCGATCCAAGCCAAGGGTTTGTTCCACGTGGAACAAACCCTTATTCTTTATCCTCGAACAATAAAAAGGAATAAGAAAAGAGGAGAGATTCGAATGAATCCCTCCTCTTTTCTTACTGTTATAGAATCTATCGGCCGAATTTGACCAGCAAAACATTCACATCAGCCGGTGAAACGCCGGGAATACGCGAAGCCTGCCCGATCGTTGCCGGACGAATCTTCGTGAGTTTCTGACGGGCCTCGATCGTCAAAGCATTCATCGAATGGAAATCGAAATCCGACGGAATCCGGATATTCTCCAGACGATGCAGCTTTTCAGCAATAAATTTCTCGCGTTCGATATACCCTTTATACTTGATCTGAATCTCGGCCTCCTCGATCACTTCGGCTCCGATCTCATTATCGCGAATGAAACGATCCAACTTCGGCAGAACCGTTCGCAGCAAATCGAAGGTCACATTGTTGCGAACAAGCAGATCATAGAGCTTCCGACCCTGCGTCAACGGGTCCGCACCGATCGATTTTAAACAGTCGTTAATTTCATCTGGTTTGATACTCTGTGCACGGGCGAAGGAAATAAGCGATTCTACGAGTCGATTTTTTTTAGTGAACCAGGCATGGCGTTTTTCCGAAATCAACCCGATTTTATAACCGATCGGAGTCAAACGGATGTCGGCATTATCCTGTCGGAGCAGAATCCGATACTCGGCCCGGGAGGTAAACATCCGGTAAGGCTCGTCCACTCCTTTAGTCACCAGGTCGTCAATCAGCACGCCAATGTAGGCCTCGTCCCGTGCCAATACAATCGGCTCCGCCCCTACCCGCTTGCGGTGGGCATTGATTCCGGCCATCAGTCCCTGTGCTCCGGCCTCTTCATAGCCGGTCGTTCCATTGACCTGGCCTGCAAAATAGAGTCCCTCGACCAGTTTGGTCTCCAACGAATGGTGCAACTGCGTCGGAAGGAAGTAATCATACTCGATCGCATAGCCGGGACGGTAGATATGCAGATTCTCGAAAGCCTTGATCTGATGCAGAGCCTTCCATTGGATCTCCCAGGGCAGCGACGAAGAGAAGCCGTTCAGATAGTACTCGTTGGTCGACCGTCCCTCCGGTTCGAGGAAGAGCTGGTGTTGATCCTTATCGGCAAAGGTATGCAGTTTGTCTTCGATACTCGGACAGTAACGGGGCCCAATTCCATGAATGGTTCCGTTGAAAAGCGGCGAATCGGCAAATCCCTCCCGCAACGTATCGTGCACCTCGCGCGAGGTATAGACCAGGAAACAGGGCATCTGATCCTTTACAGGTTCTGTATCCGGAGAGAAAGAGAATTTCGAAGGATTCTCGTCCCCGTATTGAGGTTCCAGCACCGAGAAATCGATCGATCGGGCATCGAGTCGGGCAGGCGTACCCGTTTTCATGCGCCCAGCCTCGAAACCGATCGCTACGAGCGATTCAGTCACTCCGTGAGAAGCGGCATCTCCCGCGCGTCCTCCTTCGGCATGGAAACGTCCGCAGTACATCATACCGGAGAGGAACGTACCGGCCGTCAGCACGACACAGTCGGCCGTGAACTCCACCCCCATCCGGGTGCGAACCCCGCATACGCGAATCCGCTCGCCCGTGCGGTCGAACAACAGTTCGTTTACCGCATCCTGCCAGAGGTAGAGGTTCTCGGTATTCTCGAGCGTACGGCACCACTCCTGCGAAAAGCGGCTCTTGTCGCACTGCGCACGCGGACTCCACATGGCCGCCCCCTTCGAACGGTTCAGCATCCGGAATTGGATTGCCGTAAGGTCCGTAATGCGTCCCATCTGGCCTCCAATTGCATCTATCTCTCTAACTATCTGACCTTTAGCTATTCCACCGACAGCCGGATTACACGACATGTCGGCCAATTTGGTCAGATCCATCGTAACGAGCAGCGTGCGGGATCCCAGTCGGGCAGCCGCAGAGGCTGCCTCGCAACCGGCGTGTCCTCCGCCGATCACAATGATATCGTAATGTAAAACCATAGATTCGTTCGATTGTTATATCGCACCGTTCCGGGCATTTTCTCTCTTTTCCTTCGGGGAAACAAGTGCCCTCAGTACATCCAAAGGGTCACTCTCTGTCGTCCTGCGGGAGGTAAATGCCGCACCACCCCGCAAAGGACTATTTCAGCTCTTCTGACGGCCTGTTCCACCAGGCGAGGTGTCGATCTTCCTTTCGGTGCATTTGCGCGTTAGAACGCGGTGTTTTGTCCTTCTGGCCGCAGAGGTGCAGTACGCCATGTACGACCACACGGCGCATCTCCTCGAGGCGTGTCGCCCCGTAGCAGCGCGCATTGTCCGCCACGGTCTCCACATCGATGAAAATATCGCCCGAAACCACCCCGCTCCCCTTCCGGTCGCTGTAATCGAATGTGATCACATCGGTATAGTAGTCGTGTCCCAGGAACTGCCGGTTCATCTCCAGCAGGCGGGCCGCCGAACAGAAGACATAGGTGACATCACCGAGCCGGTATCCCTCCTGCTCGGCCACATGGCGCAACCATTCAGTCGTGCGCCGCTTTTCGGGCAGCCGATACGTACAATCGTCGTTGCAATAGTGAACAGCCATAAATCCGAACTATTTTTTGAAGCAATCCTCCGCCCGCAACTGTACCTTCGGCGAAGGGCCGTAGATACCGAAGACGATCTTGTACTCGGAGGCCATCGTCATCACGTTCACGCTCGATCCGATCGTACCGATCGGCTGGTTGCGTGCCACTTTGGCATCCTTCGCCACGCTGACCGCATTCAAGTTGGCATAGGAGGATATGTATTCGCCGTGGGCGATATAAACGTCGTATTTGTTGGTGATTCGATTGCGTTTGATCTCCACGACCTTACCCTCGTAGATCGAGATGACCTGCGCCCCCTTCGGGCCCGAAATCTCGGCCATGTTGCCCTTGTAACGTTTCACCGAACCGCCCACCACCGGCAGACGCAGATTCGAGGTCTTGGCCGAGAACGAACTGCCCTCCGTATTGCCCTTTACCAATTTACGCAACTCATCGATCGCCACATCGAGTTTCTGCTCCTGGGCAATTTTCTGCTGCAAGGCCTTCTTCTCCTTCTGGGACAGTTGTTTGATATTGGCACGTGCCGCCTGAGCATCCTTCTGTAAACGAGACCGTTGCGAGGTCAGACTACGTTTGACCGAATCGAGCGAATACTTACGATCGGCTAACAAGGCCTGCTGTGCAGCCACCTCCTCCGACAGACTTTTGATCTGCTCCATTTGCCGCTCGCGCATGGCAGCTACCTCCCGCAAATTGGTAATGCGGCGTGTTACCTGCTTGAAGTCGCTCGACGAGAAGAGATAGGTCAGGTAGTTGTTATGTTTATAGTTCCGGTAGGCCTCGCGCACCATCTCGGCATAACGCGCCTTGTAGTCGGCCAGCAGCGTGGCCAACGAGTCGGCCGTCCCGTTGGCTCGAGCTACCTCCACCTCGAGTTTATCGGCATCCTTCTGGGTTACATCGAGCAACTGGTTCCGCGAGTCGATCTGGCGCGCCAGTCGACGCACGGTCTCCTCGGCCGAAGCCCGTCCCTTCTTGAGTTTCGAGATCTCCTGCTCCTCGCGGGCGATCTGTTTCTCCAGGTCGGCAATCAGCCGCCGCTGTGCCTCGATCTTCTGATCGGTAGTCTGTGCAGCCAACAACCCTACCGAAAAGAGCAGTGCGAATGTCAGCAAGAGTTTTTTCATCATCAGGGCTTCGTTTTAAGTTCCTGAATACGCTTCTCGATCGCCTCCGAATCGGCATGGCCCGCCTCGATCGCCTTACGCAGATAGACCTCTGCCATGAAATTCTCCCCGAGCGCAGCCAGAATCTCCCCGTAGTGGTAGAAGAGTTCCGAGCTCTCGCTCCGATCGAACGAGATGGCCTGCTGCATCACACGACGTGCCTCCTGCAACCGGCCCAGCTTGAAAAGCACCCAAGCGTAAGTATCAAGCGTCGTCGAATTGTTCTCGTCGAGTTCGATCGCCCGAGCGGCCATGCCGAATGCCCGATCGAGCCGTTTGGGATCGTCTGTCTGCTCACAGGTGAAATAGGCGTAATTATTGAGTACAAGCGCATTGTCATAATTATAACGGAGAGCCTCATCGTAAGCCTCGAAGCATTTGCGATAATATTTTGCCTGAGCCGACGCGCGTTCGGCCTGTTCCCCCATCTGGTGGTAGGCATCGCCGATATAGCCCCAGATCTGGCTGCGCAACGAATCGCTGTCGGCATACTTCAAGGCCCGTTTATAGTCCGGAATTGCCTGCCTGTTGTTCCCCACATAGGCCTGCGCATGGCCCCGGCTTACATACAGGTCGGTCTCATTCGGGAAGATCCGCAACGCCCGACCGACATACAGATCGACCGAATCGGGACGTTTGAAGAAGATCTCCATATCGATCACCATCCGATAGTAGTCCAGCTGGGGCGGCTGGTCGTCCAGATGGCGTTTATAGAAGGCCAGCGCCTGTTCCGCCTCACCCGAAAGGATCAGATGTGTTCCCTGAAGTTCCACCACCTCTTTCTCTTCCGGATAACGGAGCAGCAATGTCCAAATCAACTCGCCGATCTGGAAAAAGTTATTCTGATAGAACCGTTGATCGATCGTAAGCTGTTTGAGAATCCGCACCTTCTCGGCCAAAGGCAGACTCTCATTTTTGAAAAGTCGTTTCGATACGGAGAGATAGGCCCTCGAATCGCTGCGCTTGTTGTAGAAGTCGGCCAACGACGCAAGGGCCGGAACATTGGCGGAATCGATCTCCAGAGCCCGGTTGTAGGCTGCAATGGCCATTGAGTCGCGTCCGGAGGCCGCATACAACTCCGCCAAGATCACATGGTTCTCCGGATCATAAGGAACTGCCTCGGCCATCTGCCGGGCCTCCTCCAGCGCCCGGTCGAACTGTCCGGTCTGCAGGAGTAACTGACGTTTCATTGTACCCAGAATGGGATTCTTTCCGAAACGCATCTCGGCCGAATCGAGCAGATCGACCGCCGTATAGGGCATTCCGGCCTGCTGGTAGAGGATAGCCAGAATCCGCAGGTTGTCGGGATTGTTGGGATCGAGCCGCGAAAGGCGCTTATAGATTGCACGACCCTCGTCGAAACGCCCCTCACGCAACAGGCGCTGTCCGTACTGTTGTACGTACCACTTGTTGAGCGAATCAAGCGCATAGGCCCGGCGCGCCTCTTCGGTCGCCTCGCTATTGCTCCCTGCCGGACCGATCGTCGAGAGGTAATACCAGGCCGGCGCACAGGTCGAATCGATCTCCGTGGCCTTCACAAAGAGCTTTCGGGCCTCAACCGTATCCCTTTCGAGAATCAGCCTCTTCAAGCCGTCCGTATAGGAGCGGACCGCACTCAACGAATCGGGCCACTGCATCTCCGGTTCGGTTGCGGCAAGAGGCTCGCTGCGGGGAATCAACCCCGTCGAGAAACCCAGGCACAGTAACAGGATAACAAACAGGCGCTTCATTCGAAAGTGCGTTTTACCGGACTAAAGAGCCGAATCGAACTGGTGGAGGAAGCGTACGTCGTTTTCGAAATAGAGACGCAGGTCCTTCACCCCGTATTTGAGCATGGCGATACGCTCGACACCCATACCGAATGCGAATCCGGAGTATTTCTTCGAGTCGATGCCGCAATTCTCCAGCACGTTGGGATCGACCATACCGCAGCCCATGATTTCGAGCCAGCCGGTTCCCTTGCAGACATTGCAGCCCTTTCCTCCGCAGAGGTTGCACGACACGTCGACCTCGGCCGAAGGCTCCGTGAAGGGGAAATAGGAGGGACGCATGCGGATCGTAGCCCCCTCGCCGAAGATCTCTTTGGCGAAGTAGAGGATCGACTGTTTCAAGTCTGCAAAAGAGACTCCTTCATCGATGTAGAGTCCTTCGATCTGGTGGAAAATGCAGTGGGCGCGATAGGAGATCGCCTCGTTACGGAAGACGCGTCCGGGGCAGATCACGCGAATAGGCGGTTTTTGATGCTCCATGACCCGCACCTGAATCGACGAAGTGTGGGTACGCAGCAGAATATCGGGATTCTTCTCAACGAAGAAGGTATCCTGCATATCGCGGGCCGGGTGTTCGGGCGGGAAGTTCAAGGCCGAGAAGACGTGCCAGTCATTCTCGATCTCGGGTCCCTCGGCCACCGTATATCCCAGCCGCGAGAAGACCTCGACGATCTGATTGGTCACCAGCGAAAGCGGATGGCGCGAACCGAGCTGCTCGGCCGAACCCGGACGGCTCATATCGCCGATCCGGTTCTCACCGGCTCCACCCTGCGCCTCGGCCTCTTCGCGCAGTTTGTTGATCTGCTCCAGCGTGCGGTTCTTCAGGTTGTTCAGTTTCTGGCCGAACTCCCGCTTCAACTCGGGGGCAATCGACTTGAAATCCTCCATCAGGGCCGTAACCTCACCCTTCTTTCCGAGCATCCGGATGCGGAAGTCCTCGATTTCAGCAGCGACTTTCGGCTTGAAAGCCTCTACTCGTTCGAGCAATTCGTTGATTTTTCCGCGCAATTCGTTTACTTTATCGTTCATGATCGAAAGTTTACACTTTAATTTTGTACTTTTACAGGATATATTAGTAAGCAAAGTTAATAAAAATTCGTGTATATATTGGAATGAGCCGTAGATTCTTTCTCTGAAACACCCCTTTTCCCCCTTTCGCGACAAGGCATCCAGGGTGTCGGGAAAAGACGGTCCCGGAGTTGCGTCCCATTCTGCCCCAATAACAACCACACAAACCATGAACCGACATATCAAACGCAGATTTCTCCTCTTTCTTACAACCGCACTGTTGTTTGCCGCATCGGCGGGGGCACAGAGCGTCGGTGTGGTAATGAGTGGCGGTGGCGCCAAAGGTCTCTACCACATCGGTGTGCTGCAGGCACTCGAAGAGAACGGGATCCCGATCGACTACGTATCGGGGACCTCGATGGGATCGATTATTGCCGGCCTCTACGCGGCCGGGTACTCTCCGGCCGAAATGCGAGAGATCGTCACCAAGGGCGATATCAGACAATGGGTGTCGGGGCGAATAGACCCAAACTACGTTCCTTATTTCCAACGAGCCACTCAAACTCCGGCCTTTTTTTCGATCCGGCTCCGATTGAAGGAACAGCCCCAGGATTCCAACATGGCCCGTCTCCAGTTTCCTTCCCACCTATTTTCCTCGACCCAGATAGATCTGGTGCTGGCCGAGTTGTTCACCCCGGCTTCGACCGCTGCCGGCGGGGATTTCAAACAGTTGATGGTCCCGTTTCTATGTGTTGCCAGCGATATGAACGCCCGCGAGGCGGTTGTTTTCGACAAAGGGGATTTGGGTGAAGCGATCCGGGCTTCAATGTCCATTCCCCTGGCTTTCCAACCGGTAAAAAAAGACTCGATGTTGCTCTACGACGGCGGCATCCACGACAACTTTCCATGGAAACCGCTCGACAAGGAGTTTTCCCCGGATTTCATCATCGGAAGCAAATGTACCTCCGGAAACTCCATTGTTACCGAAAACAGCTCCATAGTCGATCAGGCTTTTATGCTGGCCATGGGGAAAACCGATTACACCCTGCCCGAAGAACGCAGCCTGATGATTTCACATCCGATCAATGTCAATATGCTCGACTTCTCGAATGTCGAAGCGATCATCGAGGCTGGGTACAAAGATGCGCTCGCACAAATTCCGGAACTTAAAAAACGGATCAAGCGTGTTGTTACACCCGCCGAGGCACAAGCACGTCGCGACGCTTTTCGGGAAAAATGCCCGCCTTTGGTTTTCGATCACTATGAAATCGAGGGTCTGACGCCTGCCCAAACAACCTACGTCCGAAACATCATGAGCCTGGACCGATTCATCACCAAACCTGGGCAGACAATGAGTTTCGAAGATTTCCGCCGCAATTTCTTCGCCCTGATGGGTAACAACGACTTCTCGGTCGAATATCCGATTATCCGCTACGACTCGCTCCGCCAAAGCTATTCGATCGAACTGAATATGTCCACACGCCCCAATTCACGGGTTATGATCGGCGGTAATATCTCCTCGACCATCTTCAACCAGGCCTTCATCGGATTCGACTACCACGTAATTCGTCGCGTATCCCAACGCCTCTTTGCCGGGCTCTACCTCGGGCCGATCTATTCGACAGGCAGCATCGGCGGCCGTACCGACCTATTCTACCTGAAAAGGCCCTTCGCTATTGACTACTCTTACAACTTCGTCGTCAAGAGTTTCCGACACGGATACTTCGGCAACCTGACTCCGGTCGACAACGTCGAACAGGTTAAGATCGGCGGGAATTTTCTCTCATTGGGTATCAGCATGCCTCTGACACACAACAGTCTGATCTCGTTACAAGGCAACGGCGGCGTATTGGGCTACCGATACTACGACACCTCTCCATACGGCGTAAACGAAGACACGGATCTCACCCGCTTCCTTTTCTTCGGGACCAAGTTGGAACTCCGTCGCAGCACGCTGGACAAAATTCTCTTTCCACGCAAAGGATCCGAAGTTTCGTTATCCGGTATCTATATTACCGGGCGCGAACGCTACAAGCCGTTCGCTCCGGAACTTGGCAACCCCTCATTCAACACCCATCGCGAATGGTTCGGAGCTCGGTTCAAATGGGATAGATACTACGATATTCCCTCCTGCAACTGGTTCTCGTTCGGATTCAATGTCGAGGCGGTCTGGACCAACCACCCCTCGTTCCTTAACCCGATTGCCACGGCAATATCGATGCCGGCCTACCAACCCGTACTCCACTCGCAGATGTCCTATATGCCGGACTATCATGCCAAGAGTTACCTGGCCGGAGGTCTGATGCCGACATTCGATCTGTTACCCAACTTTTTCCTGCGCACAGGATTTTACGCGATGCTGCGCGATAACCGCAACATGCCGGGACGTATGATGCAGTACATCTCCGATGTATCTTTCATCTACCGGACACCGATCGGTCCGGTAAGTCTTTCTCTTACCAAATACGACCTGAAGAGCTGGAACAACCTCTATCTGACCTTCAATTTCGGATATGCGATCTTTGCTCCCACCGGAAAATTCTATTGATTCGCTGTTACGCCCCGACAACCAAAAGAGGAGAACACGATGTTCTCCTCTTTTTCGTCAAAACCAAAAAAAAGAGAAGACGCTCGTCTTCCGATGCGTCTTCCCGGCAAGCAAAAATTGTTTAACTAATAATAACCCTCCAAATCACTAGTTGATCGCTTGCTCCGCTGCTGTTTCGGTCGCAGCCTCAGGCTCGGCCTGAGCACCTTCTTGCGTAGCAACAGCCTCCTCGGTGGTCTCCTCCACAGGTTGCGTCGCAACTTCTACCTGTTGGGTCTCGGCTGCTTCGGTCGTTTCGGCTTTCTGCGTCTTCTGTCCGCAGGAAACCGCCATCGCTGCCATCGCGACAATTGCTGCTACATAAACTAACCTTTTCATTGTTACAAAAAAATTTAACCCTTTTTTCCTCGAAGGATCGGGAACGATCCGATCTTTCGTATTGAAAAAAGAATCAAGCACGGTGCCAACGAATCGGCGCGACAATATTACATTGATTATCAAAAATATAAAGATAAAACAATGAAATATTGCATCTGTAGAGCAGTGTGGAATTCCCCACCCGGGTGTGGAATTCTTCCACAGCCGAAGATCTATTCGATCCCGTAAAAATGCAATTTGTTGTAGAGTGTTTTCCGGTCGATACCGAGCAGACGTGCAGCCTGCGACTTATTGCCCCCTACTGCGGCAAGCGCCTGACGAATACGCTCCTGTTCGGCAACGGGATCGCGCAACGAGGCAGAGGAATGGATGGCCGAAGAATCCGCTTCCCGAATTTCAGCAGGCAATTCGGACGAAGTTATGTAATCGCCGGCAGCCAGTAGGGTAGCGCGTGTCACACTATTTTTCAACTGACGCAAATTTCCCGGCCAATCGTATCCGATCAACAGCCGGGTTGCCTCCGGATCGAACCCTTTGACCTTTTTGTCCAGCTCGCCATTAGCCTGTTTAAGAAAAAAATCGGCATACAACATCACATCCTCGCGTCGATCGACCAGATCGGGCATTTCGATTACGAATTCATTGATACGATGATAAAGATCGGTTCGGAAAGTTCCCTTGGTGATCGCCTCTTCGAGATTTTCGTTCGTAGCACAGATCAACCGGACATCGACCGGGACCTCGCGTGTGGCGCCAACCGGTTTGATCTTGCGCTCCTGCAATACGCGCAACAGTTGAATCTGAATCTCAATGCTGAGATTACCCACCTCGTCCAGAAACAACGTTCCTCCCTGCGCCTCCTCGAAAGCTCCGGTCTTGTCGGCAACCGCTCCGGTAAACGATCCTTTGAGATGACCGAAAAACTCCGAAGCGGCCAAATCGCGCGAAAGAACGCCGCAATCGACCGCAATGAAAGGCTTGTCGGCACGTTTACTTTGCAGATGGATCAACCGAGCCACGTGCTCCTTACCCGTACCGCTCGACCCATTGATCAACACCGACATCTGCGTTGGAGCCACCAATCGTACATATTCGTACAACTTTTGCGAAATTTCACTGCGCCCTTCGATGTAACTCAAGCCTTCGACAACGGAAGGAGCTGCTGTTTTCCGAGTTTTCCCCTCATTTTCCACCTCTTTCTTGGGAAGAGGTGGAATCGACGACTCGGTATGCGGCACGATAAGCGCTTCTCGGATTTTCTTCAGCAGTTCGTCGGGTTGAATTGGTTTGGCAATATAGTCCGCAGCACCCAATTTCATACTGATCACCGCATTCCCGATCTCAGCATAACCGGTCATCACGATCACCGGGATCGTTCGCCCCCGTTCGGTGACCCACTGTAGAATATCAGTTCCGTCACCGTCCGGAAGACGCATATCGGACAGTATAAGATCGTATCGCTCCTCTTCGATAAATTTCCGTCCGGCCGCGACCGTTGTGGCCGTACCCACTTCAAACCCTTTTTTGGTGAGCCACGTACGGAGCATTAACGAAAAGGTCACATCGTCGTCAATTATCAAAATCTTTTCCATCGGAGGAGCATTAAATTCTTTTCCAATTCAAGGCAACGGTGCAGACACACCTGACTCAAGGCCGAAAAAAAGTCATTCTTTCCGACCGTCTCTCAGGGAACCTTCTTCCGTCTCTTCGAAGAAATAACGTACAATGACGCGTTTTTATCTTTTGTAAAGATACAAAAAATCGCTCAAATGATAATGAATCAACGGACGTTTATCGGCAATGCAATCGTACGACCCTTCGATCTGATCGTTTCCCGTCTCTTTCCCGGCGAATAGTCAAAATAAAAACGAGGTTCGGGAAGGGTTTGCAGTAAAATCACCCTTCTCGAACCTCGTTTCGTCGGACAACAAGGCCGTATTCCCGATTCCGGCCGCGGCGAACCCGCCACTCGAATGGTCATTCGGCTCAATGCCGCACACCGTCAATTGCCGCTCGGTGCGATGAAATCCACCTTGACCTGTCGCTGGAACGATTCGTCGAGCGATATAAAGGTCTGAGTGGTCGAGATACCCTGAATACGCAGAATACCGTCGAAGATGGTCTTCATCAGATGTTCGTTATCCAAGCAGTATAATTTCACCAAGATATTGAAAGTCCCGGTGATAAAATGGCACTCGACAATTTCGGGGATATTCTTGAGTCTTTCCATCGTCTGCATCATATACATCGGATCCTGTACGCAAATGCCGATAAAGGCACATACGTCGAAACCGAGCATCTTCGGATTGACGACCAGACGACTTCCCAAAATAACCCCCGACTCATGGAGCTTGCGGATACGCTGATGGATGGCCGCACCCGAGATGCCGCATTCGCGTGCGATCTCCAGGAACGGCATCCGTGCGTTCTTGACAAGGTACTTGAGAATCTTGCTGTCGATAGCGTCCAAAGTCGGTTTAGACATGGAGAGACTCTTTATTGTTTAACAAAAAACTTACTTAATTACGTTCATCTCTTTGCCGATCTTCACGAAGGCTGCAATGCAACGATCCAACTGCTCGGTGGTGTGACCGGCCGAAACCTGTACACGGATACGAGCCTGACCCTTCGGAACAACCGGATAGTAGAATCCCGTTACGAAGATACCCTCGTCCTGCAGACGGGCTGCGAAGTCCTGCGACAGTTTGGCATCGTAGAGCATAACGGCGCAGATGGCCGACTGGGTCGGTTTGATATCGAAACCGGCCGACATCATGCCCTTGCGGAAGTGCTCGACATTCTTGACCAGTTTGTCATGCAGCTCGTCGCTCTCGCCCAGCATCTTGAACATCTCGAGCGATGCACCTACTACGGCAGGCGGCAGCGAGTTCGAGAAGAGGTACGGACGCGAACGCTGGCGCAGCATGTCGATGATCTCCTTGCGACCGGTGGTGAATCCGCCCACAGCACCGCCGAAGGCCTTACCCAGCGTACCGGTCAGGATATCGACCTGTCCGCGCAGGTTGTAAAGCTCCGTAATACCGCGGCCCGTCTTGCCCAGCACACCGGCCGAGTGGCACTCGTCCACCATGACCATGGCATCGTATTTCTCAGCCAAAGCGCAGATCTTGTCCAGCGGGGCGGCATTACCGTCCATCGAGAAGACACCGTCCGTAACGATGATACGGAAGCGCTGTGCCTGTGCTTTCTTGAGGCAATCCTCCAGTTCGGCCATATCGGCATTGGCATAACGGTAACGTACTGCCTTGCAAAGACGTACACCGTCGATGATCGAAGCGTGGTTGAGCGAGTCGGAGATGATCGCATCCTCCTCGGTCAGCAGCGGCTCGAACACACCGCCGTTTGCATCGAAGCAAGCGGCATAGAGGATCGTATCCTCGGTACCGAAGTAGTCCGCAATGGCTTTCTCGAGCTGTTTGTGGATATCCTGGCAACCGCAGATGAAGCGCACCGACGACATACCGAAACCACGTGCGTCCATTGCCTTCTTGGCTGCCTCGATCAGACGGGGATTGTCCGAAAGACCCAGGTAGTTGTTGGCGCAGAAGTTCAGAACCTTGCGTCCGCCGACTTCGATCTCTGCACGCTGCGGAGATTCGATGATTCTTTCTGTTTTGTAGAGACCTGCAGCCTTCAGATCGGCAAGTTCCTTCTGCAGGTGCTCTTTCATTTTACCGTACATAATCTATCAGAGATTTTAAGGTGTAATATTACGATTTGTTAGCAAAGATACGCTTTATTTATTCAAATTGATCGTTTTCGATCGTATTTTTCTACGAATTACCGCAAAATAGAGGCCAAATACGACTTTGTACGGTATTTGCATGCATTATGTAAATAACCGAGGAACAGATTCGGGATATTTTTCATACTTTTGTGAATATATGGAGAAGTTGCGCCAATTGCAGCCGGGCGATAACCGTGCTCATCAGTCGATATTTTCTCCACCATATTCCGAGGTATCTGCAAGAAAACGATCATACCCGATACTTTCCATTAAATTCGAACCATTATGCAAAAGATCGATTCTTACGATTTCAAAGGCAAGCGGGCGATCATCCGCGTGGATTTCAACGTTCCGCTCGACGAAAACGGTCAGGTAACGGACGACACCCGTATCCGGGCCGCGATTCCGACCATCCGCAAAGTGCTCGACGGCGGCGGATCGGTCATTCTGATGTCCCACCTGGGTCGTCCGAAGAAGAACAACGACATGAAATATTCGCTCGGGCAGATCGTCCCGACGGTCGAGAAACTGCTGGGCAGACCCGTCATCTTCGTCGGTGACTGCATGGGCGAGAAAGCGGCCGATGAGGCTGCACAGCTCCGTCCGGGCGAGGTGATGCTGCTCGAAAACCTCCGTTTCTACGCCGAGGAGGAGGGCAAACCCCGCGGGTTGGCCGACGATGCCTCGGACGAGGAGAAGGCAGCAGCCAAAAAGGCGGTGAAAGAGTCCCAGAAGAAGTTTGTCGAGCGTCTGGCCTCCTATGCCGACTGCTACATCAACGATGCCTTCGGTACGGCTCACCGTGCCCACGCCTCGACGGCCCTGATCGCGGACCGCTTCCCCAACGACAAGATGTTCGGCTACATCATGGAGAATGAGCTGAAGGCCGTAGACCGTATCATCGAGAACCCGCAGCGCCCGTTCGTGGCCATCATCGGCGGATCGAAGGTATCGACCAAGATCTCCATCCTGGAGAACCTGATGAACAAGGTCGATTCGATCATCATCGGCGGCGGCATGACCTATACGTTCAGCGCGGCACAAGGCGGCAAGATCGGCGACTCGATCTGCGAACCGGATATGTTCCCTACGGCACTCGAAATCCTGAAAAAGGCCCAGGAGCGCGGCGTAAAACTGATCTTCTCACCCGATGCGCTGATTGCCGACAAATTTGCCGAAGATGCCGATACCCGCGAGTGCCCCGCCAACGAGATCCCGGACGGATGGATGGGTCTCGATATTGCCGAAGAGGGCAAAAAGAGCTTCCGCGAGCATATCCTCGGCTGCAAGACCATCCTGTGGAACGGTCCTGTAGGCGTTTTCGAAATGGATAAATTTGCTACCGGATCGAAAGTTGTGGCCCAGGCCATCGCGGATGCCACGGCAAACGGAGCCTTTTCGCTGGTGGGCGGAGGCGACTCGGTCGCCTGCGTCAACAAGTTCGGGTTGGCCGACAGGATCAGCTACGTCTCGACCGGCGGCGGCGCGCTGCTCGAATATATCGAGGGGAAAGAGTTGCCGGGAGTTGCGGCCATCCGCAAATAGCGGCCCGATCACGAATCCTCCGATTCGATTTACGACGGAAACATTCGACCTTAACGGGAGTATGTTTCCGTTTTGGACGAAAAAATGACAATCTTACATATATTTTAAGGGATAAATTCATGAAAAAAATTCTTTTCGCCGCAACCATTCTTTTTATGATGGGATGCCAAAACAAAACCACGACACCGGCGATCGACCTGACCAACATGGATACATCGGTCGCCCCTAACGAGAGTTTCTACCAGTATGCAACCGGAGGCTGGCAGGCCAAACACCCGCTCAAACCCGAACACTCGATGTACGGAGCCTTCAACGTACTGGCCGACAACAACGAACTTCGTATCAACGAACTCTTCACCCAGATGGGTCAGGCAAACCCTGAAAAGGGAACGGTCAACCAGAAGATCGTCGATCTCTACAAGATGGGGCTCGACTCCGCTCGTCTGAACAAGGAGGGTGCAGCCCCGATCAAAGCGGGTCTGGAGTCGATCCTGAGCCTTGAGAACAAGGAGCAGCTCACCCCGATGCTCTCCATCATGCAGATGACGACCGGTTCGCCCTTCTTCAGCTTCGGTCCCGAGGCCGACCTGATGAACAGCAAGGAGAATGTTCTCTATATCGGTCAGGCAGGTATCGGCATGGGTAACCGCGACTACTACCTCGATGCCGAGAACGAGTCGATCCGCGAGGCTTACAAGGCTTATTTGGGTCAGCTCTTCACGCTGGCAGGTCTTGAGGAGGCTCAGGTCGGCAAAGCGGTCGATGCCGTTATGCGTATTGAGACCACGCTGGCCGAGAACATGCGTTCGAACGTCGAGCTGCGCGATATTGCCGCCATGTACAACCCGATGGCTACGGCCGATCTGGTGAAGAACTACGACGCTATCGACTGGAAAGGCCTGTTCGACTACGCCAAGATCGCTCCGGAGCGTGTGATCGTTTGCCAGCCCGAGTATATGGAGGCTCTCGACAAGCTGATCGAGGAGACCCCAATCGAGGATATTCGCTACTACCTGGCTTCGCAGTACCTGAATGCAGCCGCTCCCTACCTGGATGACAACTTCTACGCCGCTTCGTTCGACTTCTACGGCCGTACGATGTCGGGCAAGGAGGAGCCGCGTCCACGTTGGAAACGTGCCATGGCCGTGCCCAACAGCGTACTGGGCGAGGCTGTCGGCAAGATGTATGTCGAGAAGTACTTCTCGGCTGACGACAAGGCCCGTATGATTACGTTGGTAGATAACCTGCGTACGGCACTGGGTCAGCACATCGACCAGCTCGACTGGATGAGCGACTCGACCAAGATGCGGGCTCACGAGAAACTCGATGCCTTCCGTGTGAAGATCGGCTACCCCGACAAGTGGAAGGACTACTCGACGCTCGAGATCGACCCGACGCTCTCCTACTGGGAGAATATCCAGCGTGCAAACGAGTGGGCAACCCGCGACGCGATGGCAAAAGCCGGCAAACCGGTAGATCCCGAAGAGTGGCTGATGACCCCGCAGACGGTCAACGCCTACTACAACCCGACGACCAACGAGATCTGCTTCCCGGCAGCCATTCTCCAGCCCCCGTTCTACAATCCCGAGGCTGACGATGCCGTTAACTACGGTGCGATCGGTGTGGTAATTGGCCACGAGATGACCCACGGATTCGACGACCAGGGCCGTCAGTTCGACAAGGACGGCAACATGAACAACTGGTGGACCGATGCCGATGCCGAGGCCTTCAAGAAGAAGACCGACATTCTGGTAAAACAGTTCGATGCAATTGAGGTACTGCCCGCCCGTGACGGCCAGCCGGCCCTGTATGCCAACGGTTCGCTCTGCCTGGGTGAGAACATTGCCGACCAGGGTGGTCTGCGCATCGCCTTCACCGCCCTCCAAAACTCGTTCAACGGCGAGAAACCAGCTCCGATCGACGGATTCACGCCCGAGCAGCGCTTCTATCTGGCTTATGCAACCGTATGGGGTGAGAACATCCGCGACGAGGAGATTGCCCGTCTGACCAAACTCGACGTACACTCGCTCGGCAAATGGCGTGTCGACGCAACCCTGCGCAACATCCAGGACTTCTACGATGCCTTCGGCATTACCGACGGCAAGATGTTCCTGCCTGTCGAGGAGCGCGTGATTATCTGGTAATCCCAATTCTCCCATGATAAAACCCCTGTCCGATTTGGACAGGGGTTTTATATTTCACCAGGGGACCCGTTCACACCCCTTTTTTACCCGTTTTTATCTTGTAAAATCTGTTCCTATTAAGGAATCGTCTTATCTTTATCAACGCGAAAATTCCCCTTGTTTTCTTATAGGAACGGGAACAACTGCTGTCCAATAAAACTATTCCGATCATCCCCTCCCCTTCGGTACAAAAAAATCCCCCGGAAAGAAAAATTCCGGGAGATCCCCAATCAAAATTATTTATGAAAAATTACCCCTATTGTCCGAACTTCACCGACCCCGGCCAGAGGTGCGAAGAGCGCCGGAAGCGGGAAACAAGGACTAATATTTATAGCGTACCCATTTGCAAACCTCCTTGAACGAAGGTTTCTTGCCGTACATGAAGATACCCACGCGGTAGATCTTCGCCGCCAGCCATACCATGAACATGAAGGTCAGGTAGAGAACCACGAGCGAGGTGATGATCTCCCAGGTCGGGATGCCGCACGGGATGCGGGCGATCATCACCACGGGTGAGGTGAACGGGATCATCGAGAACCAGAAGACCAGCGGAGAGTTGGGATCCTTCATCACCATCATCATCACGAAGATCGAGAGGATGATCGGGATCATGATGGGGGTCTGGAGCTGCTGAGCATCCTGCACGCTGTCCACGGCCGAACCTACGGCGGCGAACATCGCCGAATAGAGCAGGTAACCGCCCACCACATAGAGCAGCAGATAGACAAAGATCGAGAGGATATATCCGAAGTCGGTAGCCGTAGCCAGCGTTTGGACCATCTCCACATCGACACCGGCCGCTGCCGGATCGAGCGTTCCGGCCCGCAGCGCATCGACACTGCCCATCATGTCGGCCGGGATGAGGTGCGGCATGGCCAGCGTACCCACGCCGACCACCAGCACGCCCCAGATCAACACCTGCACGACCGCCACCGAAGCGACGCCCAGGATCTTGCCCAGCATCAGCTGGAAGGGGCTGATCGAGGATACGACCACCTCCAGCACGCGGTTGTTCTTCTCCTCGATGACACTCTGCATCACCATCGCGCCGTAGACGACCAGGAACATGTAAAGGATCATCGCCAGGATGAATCCGACGGCCGTCGCAACACTCGACGAGGTGGCCTGCTCATCCTCGCCCTCCAGCATCCGGTCGTTGCGGAAGACCTGCATGTAGACCGTCGTCTCGACCTGCTCAAGGATCTGCGAGAGGTTCTCGATGTTATACGCCTTCAACTTCTCCTTCTCGATGATGTCGGCGATCTGTCCCGATACGCTCTCCTCGGCAAGCATCGACGAAGAGCCGTTCGTATAGAGTTTCACATTGTTCGGATTGGTCATCACATCCTCGCCGATCCAGAGAATACCGAACTGATCGGTCAGGTCGCGCCGCGCCTCATCGAGCGTCAGGTCGGTCGTATTGAAGACTATCTCCTCGCCGCTTTCGAGTTGCGGGGCGATCAATCCGCTGCGGTCAATTACCGTGATAAGGCGCGTCTCACCCCGCGAATAACGCATGATGAGCGCCGGAGCCACCATCAGGCCGATCATCAGGATCGGCATCAGGATCGTCGTGACGATAAACGACTTCTTGCGCACCCGTTCGTTGAACTCGCGGGCGATGATAATTCCTATTTTGGATTGTGCCATGGTTTTTCTGACTGTTAGGATTCAAAATTCCGGGGCGTACCGTTGTCGAGAGAGCCTCCGACCGCCCGAATGAAAATATCGTTCATCGAGGGGATGATTTCGTTGAACGAACGCAGCTCGACCGCCTCGTTCACCCGTCCGATTACCCCCTTCACATCGGCATCGCGATCCACATGGATCTTGAGCATCTGGTAGGTCGATCCGAACTCCGGTTCGGGCTCCTCCATCACCTCGCAACAACCCTGAAGCGCACTTCGCAGTACCGCCCCATCGCCCCGATAGGCGATCTGGAAGATGTTGTTCCCGTGGCGGTGGCGGATATCGTCTACACGGCCTGTCAGAATATTATGCGATTTGTTGATCAGCGTAATGTGGTCGCAGATCTCCTCGACCGACGACATGTTGTGCGTCGAAAAGATCACCGTGGCACCCCGGTCGCGCAACCCCATAATCTCCTCCTTGAGCAGGTTCGCGTTAATCGGGTCGAATCCCGAGAAAGGCTCGTCGAAGATGAGCAGTTCGGGTTCGTGCAGCACCGTCACGATAAACTGTACCTTCTGGGCCATACCCTTCGAGAGTTCATCCACCTTGCGGTTCCACCACGATTCGATACCGAACTTGACAAACCACTTCTTCAGCCGTACGACTGCCTCGTGGCGTGAAAGACCCTTCAGACGGGCAAAGAAGACGGCCTGTTCGCCCACTTTCATCTTTTTGTAGAGTCCCCGCTCTTCGGGCAGGTAACCGATCCGGAAGACATCTTTCGGCTCCATTTCACGGCCGTCGAAGATAACCCGCCCCTGATCGGGGGCCGTAATGCGGTTGATGATGCGGATCAACGTGGTCTTGCCGGCACCGTTGGGACCCAGCAAACCATAGACCGATCCCTTGGGAATCGTCAGCGAGACATCGTCCAGCGCCGTTTGCCTGGCGAACCTTTTGGTTACGTGTTCAACTTGTAGTATATCCATTGGTATGTAAAGAAATAATGGGATTTTCCGAATTCCGTACTACTCGGCCATCGCAGCACCGTAGGGGCAATACATCACGATACCCTGCTGCCGGATCACCTCGCGGATCTTCTGCCACTGGCCGGCGAACGGACCGAGCTCCTCGGCCGCGATATCAGCCTTCACCTTGGCAAAGAATCCCGAGAAGAAGGCCTCGATACCGGTCGGCATCTCGAGTTTCTCGACTACCCGGTAGTTGGTTCCCAGTCCGGCCTTGTCCGCTGCAATGGCGATGGCGCTCTTCAAGCCGCCGTTCGCGTCGACCAGTCCGTTCTCAACGGCTGCCGTACCGCTCCAGACACGTCCCTGTGCAATATCGAGCACCTTCTCCAGAGGCAGGTTACGCCCCTCGGCCACATAGGAGGTAAAGGTCTCGTAAACCTTATCCACTCCGCGCATGATCGCCGCACGTTCACGAGCGGTAAGCGGACGCATCACACCGGCATCGGCCGAAGTGTTCGTACGCACGGCATCGAAGGTAATACCCAGTTTGTTTTTCAGCGCCTCCTCCATGCGCATGAACATACCGAAGACACCGATCGAACCTGTCAGGGTGGTCTTGTCGGCCACAATCACGTCGGCACCGCACGAGATGTAGTAACCGCCGCTGGCCGCATAGCTTCCCATCGAAACCACCACCGGTTTCTGCGCTTTCAGGAGTTCCATCTCACGCCAGATCACATCGGATGCCAGGGCGCTGCCGCCCGGCGAATTGACACGCAGCACAACCGCCTTCACCTGGTCGTCCTTGCGCACCTCGGCCAGCAACGAAGCCAGCGAATTGCCGTAGATCTCCTTGCCGTATCCCTCACCGTCGACAATGGCACCGTCGGCATAGACAACGGCTACCTGCGGTGCCGACAGGTTTTTCATGTTGGCCGTCAGCATCGAAGCATACTCTCCCAAGGTAACGAACTCGAACTGACCGTTCACATCGGGTACGGCTCCGTAGTTTCTGAATATATCATCCATCTCATCCTCGAAGATCAATCCGTCCACGAATCCCTTTTCACGTGCCTCATCGGCCAGCGAAACCTCCCACTCGTCGGCAAGGCGGTTCAACTCCTCAGGAGCGATACCGCGCGAACTCGATACCGCATCGACCACTACACTCCAGTAGGAGTCGACGATCTGCTGCATCTGGCGACGGTTCTCCTCGGACATCTTGTTCAGGAAATAGGGCTCCACGGCACTCTTGTATTTGCAGGCGGTCGGACGGAAGATCTCGGTCTGGATATCGAGCTTGTCGAACAACCCCTTGTAAAACATCAGTGTCGAGGCAATACCCGTCCACTGCAGACTTCCGTTGGGCTCCAGATAGATCCCGTCGGCTGCCGTGGCCAGGTAATAGCCGCTCTGTCCATACACCTCATTGTAAGCAAGTACGAACTTGCCACTCGTACGGAAATCCACGAGCGCCTCGCGCAGCTCCTCCAGGATGCTGAGTGAAGTGACTCCGCTGCCGTTCATCCGCAGATAGATACCTTGAATGCGGGGATCTTCCTTGGCCGTCTCGATGGCACGCAGCGCATTCATGAGCGAAATCTGGTAAGTAGCTGTCATGGTCGCCAGATCGATGTTTCCGAAAGGGGTCGTACTGGGCGAATCGGTAATATCCTCCGCCATATCTATTTTCAGAATGGCATGGTTACCGATCACCACCTGTTCTTTCGAAGTGATCGAGCCGATCACTCCCATCAGGATAATCATCGAAAGAAAAAAGACCACCAAACCGCCCACAACAAAAGCGAGCAGACTGGCTAAAAAGGTTTTCAAGAATTTCATATCGATCGTATTTTAATTTACACAAAAGAGTCTTTGTAGTGGATTTTGTGACAAATATAGGGCATTCTTTTTTGAAAAACAAATAATATTTATCGTTAAACGATAAGGAAAGTTTTGCAAAATGCCTCAATTCTCGGAAATAATAGTTATCTTTGCCCGTATGGGAGAGGACACTACGTTTTTTGACCAGTTCGAAACTGCCGCGTCCCTTCCGGTTTAAGCCTATCAACTCGCAAAAAAATGGAACAGAGAGTTAAGGAATTACTGAACCGCATCCTTCATCCGGAGACCCAGCGCGGGCTTATGGAGAGCGGATTCGTCGCAAACGTAACGGCCAACGACGAGAAGATCACGGTCGTTCTGCAATTCGCCAAGGTGCGCGATCCCTTTGCACCCAAGATCCAGCGGCAGGTACAAGCTCTGCTCGAAGAGAATTTCCCCGCCTTGAAAGAGGCCATTACCGTTATTATAAAGGAGGCTGCCCCGAAAGCGGCGCAACCGGCCGAGAAACGGACCACCACGGGTGAGATCGACCACGTGATAGCCATCGCCTCGGGCAAGGGCGGTGTCGGTAAATCGACCGTTACGGCCAACCTGGCCGTTGCGCTGCGTAACATGGGTTATCGGGTCGGTATTCTCGATGCCGATATTTACGGACCATCACAGCCCAAGATGTTCGGTTTGGAGGGATACCTTCCGGAGGCGGAACAGGTGGACGGCCAGGATATCATCCTGCCGGCCGAGACGATGGGGATCAAGATCATGTCGATCGGATTCTTCATCAAGCCCAGCGACGCGCTGTTGTGGCGCGGTGCGATGGCGGTCAATGCCCTGCGGCAGATGATCCACCAGACACGTTGGGGAAAACTCGACTTCCTGCTGGCGGACCTTCCTCCCGGCACGGGCGACATTCACCTTTCAATTATCTCCGAGCTGAAGATCGATGAGGCGGTGATCGTCTCGACCCCGCAGCAGATCGCCGTGGCGGACGTACGGCGCGGTGTGGAGATGTTCCGCAACCCGCAGGTGAACATCCCGCTGGCCGGTATTGTGGAAAACATGGCCTGGTTCACTCCCGAGGAGCTGCCTCAGAACCGTTACTACCTCTTCGGCAAGGGTGGTGCCCGCCGTTTTGCAGAGGAGAACGGAGTCGATCTGTTGGGCGAAATTCCGATCATCCAGTCGATCATGGAGGGTGCTGACAATGGAACTCCCTCGGTATCAATCGACAGTAGGGTAGAACCCTACTACCGCGACATTGCCAAAAAGATTGTTGACAAGTTGCGTAAATAGGAAAGTAACATTGTTGAAAACCGGTACACAACTTTTCAAAAGAAAAACCGAAAACCGCTTGCAAAAATCCTGCAACCCTTTGTATGGAAAAAAGCGGCGAATGGCCAAAAAAAGTTTTGGAAAGTTGTATGCAGGAAAATAAACCGGAAAAGAAGGCCTATTGTTGGAAATTAGAGAGTGTCGATTTGTGGAAAGCGTTTATCAACATTTGTGGATAAAACGAAAATAGTATCGTCTGAACTCAACCAGCAGATGCTTTTACCGGCAATCGAAAGATGATAATATGTGAATAACCAAAAGAGAGAGAAACTTATCAACACTTTCAACAGCTATTATATTTCTTTCTTTTTTAATTATTTAAAATTAAATAAAAGTATAAAAATAAAAAACGATGGTTGATAACTCGTCGAAACTCAAAGCGGAGATTGAACGGCTGAAACGCGAAAAGAACGCTGTCATTCTGGCGCACTATTATACTTTGCCCGAAGTGCAGGAGGTAGCCGACTTCCTGGGGGACTCGCTCGCCCTCTCCATCGAGGCGAAAAAGACCGACGCGCGCATCATCCTCTTCGCCGGCGTACACTTCATGGCCGAAACGGCCAAGGTGCTCTCGCCCGACAAGAAGGTACTTATCCCCTGTCCCGAGGCGGGATGTTCGCTCGCCGAGTCGTGCGATGCGGAGGCGTTCGCCGCCTTCAAGTCGCGCTACCCCGGCTACAAGGTGGTATCCTATGTCAATACCACGGTGGGTGTGAAGGCGCTGACCGATGTCTGCTGCACCTCGTCGAACGCCCTGAAGGTGGTTGAGTCTATTCCCCGTGAACAACCCATTATCTTCGCTCCCGACCGCAACCTCGGATCCTATATCCAGAAACTGACCGGACGTGACAACATGGTCATCTGGGACGGAGCCTGCCACGTGCACGAGGAGTTCTCGCTCGAAAAGATCCTCCGCCTGAAGAGGGAGCATCCCGAGGCGAAGGTGGTCGTACACCCCGAGTGCCGCGCCTATGTGGTCGAAGTAGCCGATTTCGTCGGATCGACGGCCGCTATCCTGGACTACTGCGGTCGCAGCGAGGCCCGCGAGTTCATCGTCGTGACGGAGGCGGGAATCCTCTCGGAGATGAAACGCCGCTATCCGGACAAGGTCTTCATTCCGGCCCCGCCCGAGGACGAGACCTGCGGTTGCAATAACTGTAAATACATGAAGATGGTATCGCTTGAGAATATTCTCTCGACGCTCCGGAACGAGCAGCCCGAGATCGTAATCGACGAAGAGGTGCGCCGGCGTGCCGAACGTTCGATCCTCAACATGATCGCCATCAAGTAAAACGGATCATTTTTTTTACAATTATTTATAAACCAAACAAAAGCAAACAACCAAGATGAAAAAACTGATTACATTGTTGGCTGCCGCCGTCGTGACGATGACGGCCGTGGCCGATGAGGGTATGTGGTTGCTGCCCTATCTCCAGAAGATGAACATCGCAGACATGCACGCAAAGGGTCTGAAGCTGGAGGCCGAGGATATCTACTCGATCAACAAGGGCTCGTTGAAGGATGCAATCGTGATCTTCGGCAACGGCTGCACCGGCGAGGTGGTATCGCCCGAAGGTCTGGTCTTCACGAACCACCACTGCGGTTACCCTTCCATCCAGGCGCTCTCTTCGGTAGAGCATGACTACCTGAAAGACGGTTTCTGGGCCATGTCGAACGAGGAGGAGCTCCCCGCTCCCGATCTGACGGTTACCTTTATCCGCCAGATTATCGACGTAACGCCCGATGTGCTGGGTAATGTACCTTCGATCGCTCAGGGTCAGGAGCGTGCCGACCTGGTGAATAAGAACATCGAGGCGCTGCGTGAGAAACTCGAGGCTGAGAATCCGGGCAAAACGATCAACATCCAGTCGTTCTTCGGCGGAAACCAGTATTTCGCCTTCGTGATGGAGATCTTCCGCGATATTCGCCTGGTAGGTACGCCTCCCAACTCGATCGGCAAGTTCGGTGGCGATACCGACAACTGGATGTGGCCGCGCCACACGGGTGACTTCTCCGTATTCCGTATCTATGCCGACAAGAACAACCAGCCGGCTGATTACTCCGCAGAGAACGTTCCCTATAAGGCTGATGAGTTCCTGAAGGTTTCGCTTGATGGTTACAAGGCCGACGACTTCACGATGATCATGGGATTCCCCGGATCGACCGAGCGTTTCATGACCTCGTACGAGATTGACGAGATGCTGAGCGTATCGGGTCCCCAGCGTGTAGCGATCCGCGGTGCCCGTCAGGACATCCTGATGGAGGATATGTTGGCAAGCGACAAGGTGCGTATCCAGTACTCGAGCAAATATGCCAATTCGTCGAACTATTGGAAGAACACGATCGGCATGATGCGCGGTATCGAGAAACTCAACGTGAAGGCGAAGAAACAGGCTCTCGAGGCTGAGTTCCAGGCTTGGGCCGATGCCGAGACGCTGCCCGAAGAGGGATATTCGAACGCGCTGAACATGATCCGCGAGTCAATCAACGGCTCGATGTCCTACGACGCATCGCTGCAGTACCTGAACGAGGCCATGGCCCGTGCCATTGAGATCCTCACGCCGGCTGCCAGTGCCAACTACCTCATGTCGGATACGATGACCGATGCCCAGATGGAGCAGCTGAAGGCGATCTATGCCCAGTTCTACAAGGACTACAACATGCCGACTGACCGCAAGGTGGCCAAGAAGATGCTCCAGATGGTTAAGGAGAATGTGAAGGAGCTTCCTTCGATCTTCCCGGATGTGATCGACACGCAGTTCGGCGGCGATACGGATGCCTATGTGGATTATCTGTATGATAATTCGGTCTTCACCGACGAGCAGAAGGCGCTCTCCGCTACCGCGGAGCAGGTGGCTGCCGATCCGGCCGTGATCCTGTCCAAATCGTTCGTGGATAAGGTGATGGAGCTGAGCGACAAGGCGGATGAGTTCCGTCGTCAGTATACCGATGGACACCGCCTCTACGTAGCGGGTCTGATGCGCATGCAGCCCGACAAGGCATGGTATCCGGATGCCAACTTCACGATCCGTTTGACCTATGGTCAGGTACTTCCCTACGAGCCGGCTGACGGTGTACTGTACGAGTACTACACAACCCTGAAAGGTGTAATGGAAAAAGAGGATCCCGAGAACCACGAGTTCGTCGTACCGGAGAAACTCAAGGAGCTTTATGAGGCCAAGGATTTCGGTCCTTATGCCAATTGCAAGGGCGAGATGCCGGTCGCTTTCCTGGCCAATTGCGATATTACGGGCGGTAACTCCGGTTCGCCGATGCTCAATGCCAAGGGCGAGTTGATCGGTCTGGCTTTCGACGGCAACTGGGAGGCTATGTCGGGTGATATTGCTTTTGAACCCGAGGTACAGCGTACGATCGGAGTAGATGTGCGTTACGTACTGTTCGTGATCGACAAGTTCGGCGGTGCCGGTTGGTTGCTCGACGAGATGACCATCGTAAAGGACAATTCGAAGGATGGTTGCCAGGTAAAAGAGCAGAAAGCAACCAAAAAAAGCGATAAGAAATCGCGTAAGGCCGACAGAAAACGCAAGTAATCGAGTCATAAATTGCACGGCAGGCGGGGTATAGAACCGAAGCCTGTCGCAGATCGGGGAGGAAGTGTCCGGAGTAGGGGCGCTTCCTCTCTGTTTTTTCTACAGATCTCTTTTGCGGGTATTGGGTCTAAAACAAAATAAATCGGGAGAAAAAAGCCGTGGATCGAGGAATAAGGGCTATCTTTGGAGAAGGTATCGGAATTGCGCTTCAAATCATGAAACAGTCGAAATTCGTCCGGACGAAAATTGTGTTGGGATACGTATTGGTCGCCTTGATCGGTGCGGTGGCGATGATTTATGTCTGGCGACAAACCGAAATACTCCTCGAACCCGATGATACCCAACAGCAGTTGCGGGCACGCCGGGGGGTAGTCAATGAGATTCTCTACCACCTTTACGAGGCGGAAAGCTACGGACAGATGCTCGTGGCGGGGTATTCCAGCTATCAGGATCGTTATACGCACGAATTGGGTTTGGTGCGAAACAGTATCGACTCTTTGCGGGAAATTGCGGGGGATCCCTCCCAGCAGATGCGTCTGGATACGATTCTCGTATTGATCGGACGCAAGGAGCGAGGGGTGGCTGCCCTGGATCGCAACCTGCGTTCATCGGGTACGGCGACGCTACTCAGTGAGAATATCGAACGTATGATTCCCGTATTGGACTCCTTGTCGCAGTTACAGCCTTTTCAGACCGATACGGTCATTACGCGCGATACGCTTAAGACATTGCCGCGCAAACGCGGATTCTTTCGCCGGATCGGCGATGTATTCAGTCCACCGAAAGCCGACTCGACCGTAACGGTGGCGACTCATGTACGGATCGATACGGTGGTTCCGAAGCAGAATTTGGGTGATACGATCGCCCGGGTGTTGTTCGACCTGGAACAGCGCGTAACAAGCGAACGGATGGCCCTCTACGATAAGGCCTGGCGCGAAGGTTTGGAATTGCAACGCAACAACCGACAGATCAACCAGCGAATCTACCGTTTGATTCTCGATTTCGAAGAGGATGAAACCGCTTATCTTTGGGATCGTATGCAGTCTCAGGAGCGGTTGAGACGTCAGTCGCTGTTGATTTTGGGTTCAATTGCGGCCGGTTCACTGCTTCTGATGCTCTTTTTCGTCTGGATTCTTTGTCGGGACATTGGACGCAGCAATCGCTATAAACGACAGATAGAGGAGGCCAATCGCCACAACGAGGCGCTGCTTGAAGCCCGTGAGAAGCTGATGATGACCATCACGCACGACATCAAGGCACCGCTTGGATCGATCATGGGATATATTGAATTGTTATCGCGTCTCGATCAGGGAAAACAGGGAACTCTCTACTTGAATCAGATGAAGGGATCGGCCGACCATCTGTTGCAATTGGTGACCGACCTGCTTGAATTCTACAAGCTCGATTACCACAAGGTGACGGTAAATCGGGTTGTCTTTTCGGCGGCCGATCTCTTTGCCGAAGTATGTTCCGGATTTGCACCGATGGCCGAGGCCAAGGGAATTGAACTGCGTCGGACAATTGCCTCCGAGTTGGAACGACCTCTCGTAGGCGATCCTTCGCGAATTCGGCAGGTGGCCGAAAACCTCTTGTCGAATGCCATCAAATTCACCGATCATGGATTTATCGCCTTCCATGCCTGGCGCGAGGATTCGAAACTCTTTTTCCGGGTGAGCGATACCGGACGCGGCATCGGCCCTGAGGAGCGGGAGCGCATCTATCAGGAGTTTGTCCGGCTGCCGTCGGCCGAGGGGGTCGGAGGGGTCGGACTGGGGCTGTCGATTGTGGACCGGCTCGTCAAACTGCTTGGAGGTACCATCGAACTGGAGAGCGAACCCGGTGCGGGCAGCCGTTTCGTAGTTTCCATTCCGGTGGAGATGGCCGATTCGTTGCCTGACAAGGAGCATCCGACCGCCGAAGGGGAAGTCGAAAAATTGGATTTGAATCGGGGAGGTGCGTTCCGCTGCCTGTGGGTGGACGATGACCCTTTGCAACTGGATATGACGGCGGCCATGTGTCGTGAACTGGGCATGCAAACCGAATGCTGCCCCTATCCGGAGTATGCTGAGAAACTGGTCGAGGAGTCCGATTTCGACCTGGTATTTACCGACATACAGATGCCCGGTGTGGATGGATTCGAACTGCTTCGGCGGATTCATGTCCTGAAGGGGAATTTGCCTGTGGTAGCCGTTTCGGCCCGTTCCGACCAACAGTCTATTTACAGGGATAAGGGATTTGCAGCCGTATTGCGCAAGCCCTTTACGATGGCTGAACTGGTGGCCGTATTGCGATCCATTTTTTCCGAAACGGTGTTTGAGTCGACCGATTCTTCCGAAAAATCGACCGGTATCGAGGCTTTGACCGCATTTGCCCGCGACGACGAAGAGGCGGCCCGCCGGATCCTTCGTTCGTTCGTTGAGGAGAACGAGACGAATGTCAAAAATTTGCGGCAGGCTGTCGATCGGAACGATGCGGCAGCGGTTGGTGCCCTGGCCCACAAGATGCTTCCGATCTTTACGATGTTGGGCGAGATGTCACTCGTAAAATCTTTGCGGAAATTGGAGGGGTTGACCGGTTCGCTGGACGATTTGTCCCGAGAAGAGGCTCTCCGTTCTGCAGAAAAGGCAAAAGAGGTTGTCGATCGCGTAAAAAAAGAGTATCTTTACAAAGAATAAGAGATATATTCATGACTCATCCCTTATACGGGTATTCCCTTGGTGCGGCTTTGTCGTTAATGCTTTTTTTCGGGGTCTATTTTCTTGTGGCGAGAACTCCCGATAAGCCGATCTTTGATAATTACCTTCGTTCGCGGAGAATCATGGGAGTTGCCTTGTTGGTTTTGGCCGCGAATTATGCGGTGCATCTCTTTTGCGAAGTTCGTTTCTTGCACCCGCAGGGAGCTATTTTCATGAATCTGTCGACCTACTTTTTATCGGCATGGCTTTTTAGTTCTGCGCTGACCTCCCTGCTCGATCGGAGTTATCTGACTTGCCGCCGCTTTATGCTTCACATCGTCGGCTGGCTCTTTTTTACGATAGTTTCGGGTATCGTATTGTTATTTTTACCGAAGGGTTTTTTACGGCTGATCGGATTGCTGGTGATGGCATTTTGGTTTTTTATTTATGCCTCCCGATTGGCTATACGGTTGGTTCGAACCTATCGTCGGGCCGTTCGTTTGGTAGACGATTTCCATTCTGATCACATTGCGGCCTATATTCGTTGGTTGTCGATATTTACATATTGGGCGGTTGTTTACGGTGTAGGTTGCGGGTTATTGACTTTTTTGCCGGACCGTTACATTTTTTTATGGATTTTATCCTCAATACCCTTCTATGTCTATCTTTTTTGCTCCTATATGAACTACCTGCTTTTTTACGAGCAAGTGGAGCGGATTTTGGAGACGGAGATGCTTTCGGAACCACAGATCTCTTTTTTGGGTGAGCGGAATATGGAGTCGCCTATACCGGTTTGTTACTTGGGGATCGTCGAAAAACTGGAGAAATGGATCCGGCAGAACGGTTATACGCAATCCGGACTTACGATCGAGGATCTGGCCGATTTATTGGGAACCAACCGGACCTATTTGTCTCGGTATATCAAAGCCACATACCATGTTTCATTCCGGGATTGGATCACGGGACTTCGTTTGGAGTATGCCAAGCGGGAGATGATGGAGCATCCCGAGTTGACCGTTTCGGGAATTTCAGAGAAGTCCGGTTTTTTATCGTTGAGTTATTTTACGAAAATCTTTACCGAAAGGGAGTCGTGTTCTCCGGCACGTTGGCGTAAAATGCAGGTCGATCGACATTGATCGATTTGTTTCGGATTGTTTTGTTTTGCGCCAAATTTTGCTTTATCGGCAAAAATAATTTGCTTTATCAGCAAAAATAGATCCAATCCTCCCGAATGTACTGTTGTGAATCCTTTTTTATAAATAAATTTGTCTATAGTATCTTTCCCGGAAATATCTGTAGACACGAAATAATATTTTTCCTTTCCAAAATCAGTCTTTTATGGGATCCAGTTGAACGATCTGCTTACAGGGCTTGATATGGAATAAAAACAATGTAAATATGAGAAAATTAAACAGATTGTTGTTAGCCGTGTCGATGGTATTGTCGATTGTCGGTATTTCTGGGGCACAAGAGAGGTTCGATTCTACTTTTTTGTTTCGTTTTGTGCAGGGGAAGGATATGTTTTATGTTCCGTGGAACGGCAACGGAGCGGAATTGGAGCGGCTGTTGCTGTGTGTGGAGCGGAATCGGACGGAGATTCTGGAGGGTTTGATTCCGGTGTATGTAGACGGTTACTGCACGTCGCAGGCCACGGAGGGAGAAAATCTCGCCATGGCGAAGATCCGTTCCAATCGTGTGAAATCGGAGTTGATTTTGCGCGGAGGGATAACCGAGTCCTGTTTCGTGACGCATAATCATGCTTCGGAGGGGGATTTCGTGACGGTGCGGATCGTTGTTCCCATGACTCGGACGGAGGAGTTGTCGACGGAGGAGCCGGCTTCGGTTGCGGAGCCTGAGCCAGGTCCGTCTGATGTGTCGTCCGAGCCGGCCGTTCCACCCGTTGAGGAGTCTGCGGCGGTATTGCCTGCTCCGGATCGGACGGGAGGTTCGTTCTCCCTGCGGGCCAATCTGTTGCGGTGGGCGACTCTTACGCCAGACATAGGGTTGGAATGGCGCATAAGTCGCACATGGGCCGTGACGGTCAACGGGTCATGGACTTCATGGAGTTGGGATAACGCCACCCGCCGCTACGCCCTCTGGGAAGTGGCTCCTGAGGTGCGCTGCTATCTGGGAGAGAAGAGAGCCTGGTATGTGGGCGCGATGTTCAAGACCGGAGCGTTCAACTACAAGCTCTCCGATACGGGCAAGCAGGGCGACCTGATTGGCGGGGGCATCACCGCCGGTTATCAGTTGCGGTTGAACAAGGCGCTGTCGCTCGACTTTTCGCTCGGGCTGGGCTATCTGAACGCCGACTATGAGAAATACGAAGTCATCGACGGGGTGCGCGTGCGCCGTAGCAACGAGACGAAGGGCTGGTGGGGTCCCGTCAACGCCGGCATCACCCTGAAGTGGAACCTTTTCTAAAAACAGGAAGGAGGACGATATGAAAACGACACGATATATTTCGATTCTGGCCGCTGCAGCCGGGCTGCTGGCGACCTCCTGCGTGAAGGACACGATTTACAACACTCTGCACCCCGGTTACGGTAAGATTGCGGTCACGGCCGACTGGTCGGCCCGTGGTGAGGGAATCGACATACCGGCCATGTGGAGGCTTACCATGGGCGACTATACAGGCACGGAGACCGCCGCGACCCACGCACCCGACCATCTGTTTGAGCCCGGCGATTATATGCTGGCCGTGTGGAACCCGGCCGAGAGGATTACGGTTAACGGCAGCGTTGCCTCGGTAGACCCTGTCACGGGCAACAATGAAGAAGAAGGGCCATACTATATCGACAATGCCCCGGGGCTCTTTTTCACCTGTGCGGAGCAAGTGACCATCGAGGGGGACTGCGACCACACGTTTACCGTCGCGATGCAGCGGCGTGTCCGCGACCTGCGGCTGGAACTGGAGGTTACGCAGGGCCGTCCCGAACTGATAGAGAGCGTTACCGGCATTCTCAGCGGCATAGCCGGAGCCTACGACATGGAGAAGGGACAGACCATCGGCGAACCGACCTCCACGGTCTTCTCCTTCACCCGTGACGGCAGCAAGCTCACGGCCGACGCCCGCCTGTTAGGAACCATGGGAGCCGTGCAGACGCTGGTGCTGGACATCGTCTTTACCGATGGCGGACGCACACAGCGCACGGAAGTCGACCTGACGGAAGCCCTTGCGGACTTTAACGGCGATATGACCACCGCCTACCGTGTGACCGGAACACTGGAAACCCCCGTCGGCATGGAAGAAGGCAAGGGCGAAATTACCGGCTGGGAAACGGTAGAAGGTGGTGATGCCAGTGCGGAAATGTAACGGTAACTATGCAATTTAACAATTAAAGACTATAAATATAATGAAGACAAGATTTTTTGCTTTCGCAGCGCTGGCATTGACACTTGCCGCCTGTAACAACGACAACGAGAACCTGAATGACGGCCCGGTAGCCGCCCAGTTTATCGCCGACATTACGCCCGCTACCCGCGTCAATTCGGAAGGAACCGACTGGACCGACGGCGACCGCATCG
>MHCFR05601__coassemble_697_pt1 | contig 57158 bp, 47 predicted proteins | sample MHCFR05601__metabat2_high_PE_060 | metagenome-assembled genome bin MHCFR05601
CACACTATTTGGAACAGTATCCTGTGCGCGGATGCTATCTTGCTTTGAAGTTGTGAATGATAGCTTTGCTTATTTGCAGCGGGTCAGGAATTTTCCCACTTTACTTTTGCAGTTTTCAACATAAAATGTTATTTTTAATTGAGAAATATCTCTTTATACAGGCAGGAAGTTCGTGTATTTTTACATTTCGTGACTATGAAACGTCTTTTTTATGCAATCATGCTACTACTTGTGTTATCAACACTCAGACTTAATGCACAAAGTTTTGTAGATCGGACTCACTTCGAGGTCATGGCGGGTATAGGAATCGAAAATAAAGGCATAACTCCTATTGACTTCTCATTTAAAGCGCATGTGGAGTTTGTTTCTGTTTCATATCTATTTGTTACAGTAGAAGATAATGTTTCCCTGTATAATCATGAAGACATGAAGACCTATTATAATGGGGTTAGTATCGGTGGGGGATTGGGAGTAAAACTGCTCAATAGTTTGGAGAGTATACATGCTCTTGATATACGGGCAAAAGCATTGAGCAGCGTGGGTTGCCCTACTTGGGAGCGCACCTCTTATGATATATCATTGGCTTGGTATATCAGGTCCGGACGATTCTCTCCGATTGTCGAACTTGGTTATAGATTTATCGATTCACATACGAAAGGCATCAGCAATTGCGGTAATGCTTTTCTGTCTATTGGATTCAGATATTAATGGCAGCTATCACTCCATTCCGGATTCTGAACAGGTGTTTCTCTCCTTCATGAGAAGTGAATAGGGTCGGATCAGAATGATCTGACCTTTTTTATGCTTTTGTGAAACTTTGAATGGATCAGATGCGGGCGTCGGAATGGGACGCTAATTTTTGTTGTGTGGGTGATAGGTGTGAACTACTCTTTGGGTGGAAACTGTCTCCGAGATGAAGTGAGAGATCTTTATGGGATAGATGCGAACTTTGAGGAGAGGTATATTTGCGCGATGATAGACGATATGTTCTACAGCCAACAGGGAAATGTTTATTCCCGTCTATCTCTTTCTTTTTGGTATTGAGGTCTGATTCTCTTTTGGAGACTCGGATAAATATAGGGATCTGGTTAAGAATCCCTTCTAATAGGGAGTCTATGTCTCCTTTTTCATTGATTCAGGCGATTGTGGATGCGCCGAAAATGAATGATCTTTGCAATACAAGAAATAAGTGTTAGTAGGAATAATGAGAGTGTTAGTTTAGAGAATAAATTTTGCCAAGAATTTTATTTGTTAAAGATTGTGTGTGGAAAAGACTGCCGTGAGGCAGACTTTTCTTTTATAGGGAGATGTTAAAAAGGGCAGGTAAAAAATACCTCGGCTTTTTCTCGGCCGAGGTATTTTTTATTGGAACGAGTGGATTTATTTCCCCATATAGTTCTTTACATAGAGGTGGTGCTGTCCGTAACGCTCGAAAGCGGCACGATCCAGAGCTTCCTGAGCAGAGGGGTGTGCAACCGAGATAATCAGGCGGGCACGCTCCTGTAGGCCCTTACCGTAGAGATTTACGGCACCGTTCTCCGTCACGAACCAGTGGATGTGGTTACGCGTGGTAACGACACCGGCACCTAAGGTCAGCTCCGGAGAGATCTTCGAAACACCCTTGTTCGTAATAGACGGCATGGCGATGATTGCTTTACCGCCCTTCGAGAGTGAGGCACCATAGATGAAGTCGATCTGACCGCCGACACCCGAATAGAACTTCGTTCCCAGCGAATCGGCACATACCTGACCGGTGATATCGACCTGAAGAGCCGAGTTGATGGCCGTTACGCGGTCATTCTTCGCAATGACATAGGGATCGTTCGTATAGCCGACATCCATCATCAATACGCCCGGGTTGTCGTCGATAAAGTCATATACACGCTGCGAACCCATCAGGAAGGTCGAAACCATCTTACCCTTATCGATGTTCTTGGCTGCACCGTTGATAACGCCTTTTTCAACGAGCGGGAGAACGCCGTCTGCGAACATCTCGGTATGGATACCCAGGTTCTTGTGGTTGCCGAGCTGGGCCAATACGGCATTCGGAATGGCTCCGATACCCATCTGCAGCGTAGCGCCGTCCTCGATCAACGCAGCGCAGTGTTTACCGATCTGGGTCTCGATTTCGTTCGGAGTAGTGAAGTGAGCCTCCTCGAGCGGGGTATCGTCCTGAACGAACAGGTCGATCTGTGAGGTATGGATCATGGCATCACCGAACGAACGGGGAACGTGTTTGTTCACCACGGCGATAACGGTACGTGCGACCTCAACGGCTGCCAGGGTGGCATCTACCGAAGTTCCGAGTGATACGTATCCATGTTTGTCGGGGGTCGATACCTGAATCATGGCTACGTCGCAGGGAACGACACCGCTGCGGTAGAGTTTCTGCGTTTCGCTCAGGAAGACGGGGATGTAGTCGGCATATCCGCTTTGGGTTACCTTGCGAACGTTGCCACCCACGAAGAACGAATCGAGCTGGAAGATTCCCTCGAATTGCGGATCGGCATAGGGTGCCGGGCCTTCCGTGTGTAGGTGATGGATGTGTACATCCTTGAATTCGTGGTTTGCACCCCGTTCGCACATGGCTTTGATCAACACCTGAGGCGCGGATGCAACACTGCTGAGGTGAATATGGTCGCCCGATTTGATGACCTTCACAGCCTCAGCCGCCGTTGTGAATTTGATCTGAGTGTTCATTTTTGGTTTTACTCTTTGATTTTACGCCCTTTTTCGGATGCTCTCGACGCTCGCTGGTTTGGGGTGGGGAGCGCTTCGTCGAAAGGGTTTGATGTTATTTATTCCGTAATACGTTAATCTTTTAAACAGGTTGCGGGTCCGGATTCGACCTGCCATCGGATCCGGGGCCGTTTAGCTGCGTTTTACCTCGACCTGCTCGTATCCCTCGACGATATCGCCGACGCGAATATCGTTGAACGATTCGATGTTCAGACCGCAATCCTGTCCGGTGGTCACCTCTTTCACGTCGTCCTTGAAGCGTTTGAGCGATCCGAGGCGTCCCGTATAGATTACGATACCGTCCCGAATAACACGGATCGAGGTGTGGCGTCCCAGCTTGCCTTCGCGTACGATACAGCCGGCAACGGTTCCCACCTTCGAGATATGGAAGATCTCCATAACCTCGACCGAGCAGACGATCTCCTCCTTCATGACCGGCTCCAACATACCCTCGATAGCGTCCTTGATATCGTTGATCGCATCGTAGATGATCGAGTAGAGTCGGATCTCGATCTCCTCTTTCTCGGCCAGCTTGCGGGCCGATGCCGACGGACGTACCTGAAAACCGACGATAATCGCATTCGATGCGGCGGCCAACAAAACATCCGATTCGGAGATCTGACCGACGGCTGCGTGGATGACGTTCACCTGAACGGTCTCTTTCGAGAGTTTGATGAGCGATCCCGACATGGCCTCGACCGATCCGTCCACGTCACCCTTGACGATGATATTCAGCTCCTTGAACGATCCGATTGCGATACGACGACCGATCTCGTCGAGCGTTACGTGTTTCTGGGTCATGATACCCTGGATACGCTGCAACTGTTCGCGCTTGTTGGCAATCTCACGTGCCGAACGATCATCCTCCATGACGTTGAACGAGTCGCCGGCCTGCGGTGCTCCGTTCAGACCGAGTACCAGTACCGGCGTCGAAGGACCGGCCTCGGTAACTTTCTGGCCGTTCTCGTTGAACATTGCCTTTACACGGCCCGTATGGGTTCCCGAAAGCATGACATCGCCTACACGGAGCGTACCGTTCTGTACGAGTACCGTTGCCACGTAACCACGTCCCTTGTCGAGAGTCGATTCGATCACCGCACCCGATGCCCGGCGTTTGGGATTAGCTTTCAGGTCGAGCATTTCGGCCTCGAGCAATACTTTTTCGAGCAGTTTGTCGAGGTTGATACCTTTCTTGGCCGAGATCTCCTGATCCTGGTATTTACCGCCCCACGACTCGACGAGCAGGTTCATCTGCGAGAGCTGCTCCTTGATGTGGTCGGGATTGGCTGCCGGTTTATCGATTTTGTTGATGGCGAATACCATCGGAACGCCAGCGGCCTGTGCATGGTTGATCGCCTCGACCGTCTGCGGCATCACGTTATCGTCCGCCGCCACGATGATGATCGCCACGTCCGTGATCTTCGCACCGCGGGCACGCATGGCCGTGAAGGCCTCGTGACCCGGCGTATCGAGGAAGGTGATCTTCTGACCGTTCAACTCTACGCTGTATGCACCGATGTGCTGGGTGATACCTCCGGCCTCGCCTTCGATGACGTTGGTCTTACGGATGTTGTCCAGCAAGGAGGTCTTACCGTGGTCGACATGTCCCATGACCGTTACGATCGGCGGACGCGGGATGAGATCTTCCGGCTTATCCTGCTCGTCGTCCTTGATTGCCTCCTGAATATCGGCCGAAACGAACTCGGTCTTGAAACCGAACTCTTCGGCAACGACCACCAGGGCCTCGGCATCCAGTCGCTGGTTGATGGATACCATCAATCCCAGGTTCATGCAGGCCGTGATGATATCCGTAATCGGAACGTTCATCATGGTTGCCAGTTCGTTTACCGTTACGAACTCGGTAACCTTCAATACGGAACGCTCCTGCTCCTCGCGCTGGAACTCTTCGTTCATACGCTCGGCAATGGCATCGCGTTTCTCCTTACGGTATTTGGCACCCTTGCTTTTGCTGTTTTTCGCCGTCAGACGGGCCAGCGTATCTTTTACCTGTTTCGAGACCTCCTCGTCGCTGATTTCGGGGCGAACGACCGGTTTGGGTGCTTTCAGTTTCTCTTTCTTGTTCTTTTTCCCCTCTCCCGGTTTGGGCTGGTTGGGTTGCGGACCTTTGCCGGAGCCGGGGTGGTTGTTGCTGGGTTTCCCGTTTGCTCCGGGTTTCGACCCGCCGTTTTGGGCACGGGTTACGTCGACCTTCTCCTTGCTCAGGCGCTTGCGTTTCTGACGGTTCCCGGGAGTGAATCCCGAAACATCCATCGTACCCAACACCTGCGGGCCGGTAAGCGTCTGCACCTCCGGACGGAAGATGTTGTCCTTCTTCGGAGCCTCTTCCGGGGTGTGATCCGGTTGAGACTGTGTCATTGGAGCCGAAGTCGGTTGCGGAGCCGCATCGAGTACAGGATGGGGGCGCTCCTCCGGTTCGGGCGTGTGGAGCGGTTTCTCCTCTTTTACCTGTGGAGCCGGTTCGGGCATCTGCTGTGGTTTCGGGTCCGGTTTCGGAGTGTGTTTCTTCGGTTCCAGATCGATTTTCCCCAGAATCTTGGGTTGTGGCAGCTCATCCTTGACACTGATTACATGGCTCTTGATGATGACCTCTTGCTCCTCCTCGCGAGACTGTTTCTGAGTCTCTTCCAGGGTGATGGTCGCCTGTTTTTGCGAGATGCGTTCGCGTACGCTCTCCCGCTCGTTCCCGGTCGTACGATTCCCTCCGAATTCCTTTTCGAGAACGGCGTATACTTCCGGCTCGACCAATGTATTGGGGGAACCGTCGTTTTTGATGCCTTTCTTTTGCAGGAAGTCGGTGATGGTATTCAGTCCCACCTTGAACTCCTTGGCAACTTGGATAAGTCTTAATTTCTTCTCGTTACTCATTATCTCGGTTTTAATTTTTTATTCGAAGTGGGATATTATTGTTCGAACTCGGCTTTCAGAATGTCTACGACTTTCTGGGCCTGTTCCATCTCCAGATCGGCTCGTGCCGCGATCTCCTCGATGGGAAGCTCCAATACGCTCTTGGCCGTATCGCAACCGCAGACTTTCAACGCGTCGATGATCCAACCGTCGATCTCGTCTGCGAATTCGGTCAGGGCAACATCCTCCTCTTCAACTTCGCGATATACGTCGATATCGTAGCCGGTAAGCATCTTCGACAGACGGATATTCAGACCTCCCTTGCCGATGGCCAGCGATACCTGATCGGGCTTGAGGTAAACCGAAGCGGTCTTCTTCTCCTCGTCGATGGTGATACTCGATATTTTGGCCGGATTCAGTGCACGTTGGATCATCAATTGCGGGTTGGTCGTATAGTTCACTACGTCGATATTCTCGTTGCGGAGCTCCTTGACGATCGAGTAGATACGTGAGCCTTTCATACCGACGCAGGCGCCGACCGGATCGATACGCTCGTCGTAGGATTCGACGGCCACCTTGGCCCTTTCGCCCGGTATGCGGACGATCTTCTTGATGGTGATCAGTCCGTCGAATATTTCGGGAACTTCCTGCTCGAACAGACGTTCGAGGAACTGGTTGGCCGTGCGGGAGAGGATGATACGCGGCTGGTTGTTGTTCATCTCGACACTCTTGACGATCGCCTTGATCGTATCGCCCTTTCGATAGTAGTCGTTGGGGATCTGTTCGGACTTGGGCAGGATCAACTCGTTGTTTTCGTCGTCGAGGATCAGCACCTCTTTCTTCCACACCTGATAAACCTCACCCGTGATGATTTCGCCGACCTTCTCCGAGTATTTTTCGTAGAGGTTGGCCTTCTCCAGATCGAGGATGCGGGATGCCAGGTTTTGACGCAGCGACAATACGGCGCGGCGGCCGAACGACTGGAGACTGATCGGATCTGCATACTCATCGCCGATTTCGTAGGTCGGGTCGATGGCTTTCACCTCCGACTCGGAGATCTGCATATTGGGATTCTCCACCTCACCGTCCTTTACGACCGTACGGTTGCGCCAGATCTCCAGATCACCCTTCTCGGGGTTGATGATTACGTCGAAGTTTTCATCCGTCTCGAACTGTTTTTGGAGAGCATGGCGGAATACATCTTCGAGCACTCCGATCATCGTAGCCTTGTCGATGTTCTTGAGTTCTTTGAACTCGGCGAAATTGCTGATAAGATTAAGATTATCCATTGGTAATTTAGCTGTTTTTTTATTTTTTTGATTTATTTATATGCTATTTGAAATCGAGGTATTCTTTCGTGTATTTGATCTCGTCGAACGGATAGCTGCGGCAGACCAGAACGGTTTGCTTGCGCTTTTTACCCTCGACTGCCTGCTTCTCTTCGTAGGAGATCGTGATGCCTTGCTCATTCGCCTCATCGAGACGGGCCAGAATTTTGGTGCCGTTCTTGAGCAATACCTCGACCGACTTGCCGATCAACTTGCGGAACTGGCGCAGGTCTTTCAACTCGGAGCCGATTCCTGCCGATGCAACTGTCAGGGAAAAGTCCTCCTGATCGCGGTCCATTTCTGCCTCGATCGCGCGGCTCAACTCCACGCACGCATCGATGTCGACCGATGTCTCGCTGTCGATCAGCAATTCGATCTCATTGGCTGGGGAGCAGGTACAATCCACGACGAACAGCTCGCTTTCGGCGAGTTTTCGATTGGCTATTTCGATGATTTTTTTGCAGTCGATCATATTCGTTTCTTTATTATTCGGTTTTTTCGGAGCGTATTTCCTTACCGCTCCTGCTTTTTCGTCTCCTCCGGAATATCGAAAACAAGCGCGTCCTGGAAGACTCGCTTCCTCCTCGTCGTTCTTTATCTCTTGTTTATAAGAGAATGAACTCCTTTAATATCCGATTACGAGGGGGTATATCTACGAAATAAGGGGACTTCGCTGTCCCCTTACCTCTTTTTGGTTTCTTACGCTACAAATGTAGGTAATATTTTTCGATAAATCAAAATATTCGGATCGAAATTTACTCCTCTTTTCCGCACGAAGCCTCATAGGGCTTGATGATGCCCCGTTTCGACTCGCGAATGAACTGTACCATACGATCCCGCTCGGGACTTTGGGGAACCTGTTTCTCGACCTCGTCGCAACCGGTCAGGTAGTTCAGGTCGCTTTGGAACAGGATGCGGGCGGCGTGGTGTATCTCGGCAATCTTTTCCGGGGTAAATCCTCGACGACTCAATCCGACCTTGTTGATGCCGGCGAAACGTCCCGTATTGTGCAGGGTGATGAACGGCGGCACATCCTTGCCGATGAGCGATCCCCCCTGAATCATCGTATGTTCGCCGATGCGGGTCCACTGGTGCACGGCTACGTGGCCTCCGATGACGGCCCAGTCCCCCACTTCGACTTCGCCTGCGAACGAGACGCGGTTGGCAATCACACAATGACTTCCTATCACATCGTCATGTGCGATATGGACGTAGGCCATAATGAGGTTGTGGCTGCCGACAACCGTCTTGCCTCGTGAGGCGGTTCCACGGCTGATGGTTACACATTCACGGATCTCGTTATAGTCTCCGATTTCGGCATACGTCTTTTCTCCAACGAATTTCAGGTCTTGCGGGGTGCATGAAATGGATGCGGCCGTATGGATTTTGCATCCTTTGCCGATACGGGCACCGTCGTGGATAACGGCCCCGGGCCCGATCCAGCAGTCATCTCCGATCGTGACATCGCCTGCGATGTAGGCGAATGGTTCTACGGTTACGTTCTGCCCGATCTTGGCATCGGGATGAACGTATGCGAGTTTGCTTATCATGAGGGGTTGTTTACTTTTTATTTTTTACGATCTGAGCCATCATGGTCGCTTCGCAGGCGAGTGTATCGCCGACGAAAGCCTTACCTTCGACCACGGCTACGCCGCGACGAATCGGCTCGAGCAGTTGAACTTCGAAGTGAAGAGTATCGCCGGGGACCACCTTGCGTTTGAATTTCACTCCGTCTATTTTCATAAAATAGGTGGAGTAGCTTTCGTCTCCGGTCTTCATTCCACCCAATACGAGGACACCGCAGCATTGAGCCATTGCCTCTACGATCAGGACCCCCGGCATGACGGGTTCGTCGGGGAAGTGGCCGACGAAGAACGGTTCGTTCATCGTTACGTTTTTGATGCCGGCGACGGTCGTGTCATCCATATAGAAGATCCGGTCCACGAGCAGGAACGGCGGACGGTGGGGAAGCATTTTGCGAATGTCGTTGATGTCGTAGATCGGCGGTTTGCGGCAATCGTAGTGGAAGCGGGGTTTCTCCCCTTCGCGACGGATGGTCTGTTTGACCTGTTTCATGAACTCCGTGTTGGCGAAATGTCCCGGGCGGGTTGCCCATACACGACCCTTGATCCGCTTGCCGAGCAGGGCGAAATCGCCGAGCAGGTCGAGCAGTTTGTGCCGTGCCAACTCGTTGTTGAAGCGCAATTCCAGGTTATTCAGATAGCCGCCCGTAATTTTTATATCCTGCTTGTTGAAGATTTTTTTGAGATGGTCGAGTTGTTCGTCCGAGACGGGATTCTCGACCACGACGATCGCATTGTCGAGGTCTCCGCCGCGAATCAGGTTCATTTTCATCAGCGGTTCCAATTCATGCAGGAAGACGAACGTACGACACGGCGCAATTTTCGACGCGTAATCGTCTTCGGGGTTGAAGGTCGCGTATTGGTTTCCGATAACTTTCGAGTTGTAGTCTACGTGCAGCGAAACGGAAAAATCGTCGTCGGGATAGAGAATGATGGCCACTCCCTTTTCCGGGATCGTATACACCATTTTTTCGGAGACCTGATAGTAGGATCGTTCGGAATCCTGTTCGATCAGACCGGTCTCGAGAATGGTTTTAGCATATTCCTTGGCGGAGCCGTCCATGATGGGAGTCTCTCCGGCGGTTATGTCGATCAGGGCATTGTCCACGCCTGAGGTCCAGAGGGCGGACATGATATGTTCGATGGTAGCAACCCTGGCTCCGTCTTTTTCGATGGTTGTCCCTCGGGAGGTGTCTACAACGTAGTCGCACAAGGCGGGGACTTCGGGGGCTCCTTCCAGATCGGTTCGACGGAAAACGATACCGTGGTCGGTCGGTGCGGGATTCACCGTCATCGTCACCTGAACGCCCGTATGCAGGCCCTTGCCTGAAAATGAGATCGGGGCTTTGAGGGTTCGTTGTTTTTCAGCCATAATCTAAATTTTCATTACATTATTTGCACGCAAATATAGGAAATATTATTGTAATATCGTACTTTTGTCTGAATTAATGATAAACCGGCATACCGTGACTGAACCGAAAAAAGATTCGCGTCCACCCAAGTTGCATCTTCCCTTCGAAAATAAGAAATCCGATGCAGGCGAATGGGCTTATGACCATCGGGTAGGACTGTGTGTTACACTGATAGCCTATCTGGTTCTGGGTATTGTGTTTGTTGCGGGGAAGATTGTGGTCGGGCCCAAGCCCTCCGTTCAGGGAATCGTTATCGATATGAAGACACTGGCGGAATTGGAGCTCGAGAAGATGCGTCTGGAGCAGGAGGTGCGCCAACGGCAGATGGCACAGAATGATGCCGCTTGGGAGAATGTCCGCAATCAGTATTCCAATGAGAATGCATCGACCGAGCGATCGGGTAGCGAACGTATGTCGAACGATGCCTCCCTGCAGGAGAAAGCCGAGGCGATCGGTGATCGGATGCGGGCCAATCGGGATGCTTACGAGCGGGGACTGGCTGAAGAACGGGCCATCCGCGAACGGATGGGAAATGATGGAACGGGAGAATCTACGCCGGATACCCGGGCCAAAGGTCGGGTAACGGTTTCGTTTTCGTTGATCGATCCCGTGCGTACGCGCCGTCATCTGGAGGTTCCCGCTTATCAGTGCGAAGGAGGCGGCGAGGTGATCGTCGACATTACGGTGAATCCTTCCGGTGAGGTTATTGCTGCGAAAGTTCACTCCGGCGGTGATGAGTGTATGCGGCAGGCTGCGTTGAATGCCGCGCGGAATTCGCTCTTCAATATCGACTCCCATGCTCCAGCACGGCAATCGGGAACGATAACCTATCTGTTCGTTCCCCAGTAATCCACTTTACCTCTCTTGATGGGCGAGGAGAGCAAGCGACAATTGAGAAAAAAGATATGGAGTTGTTTATTACGACCGAGAATTCGCTGTTGATCGGAGCGTTGTTGCTTTTCGTAGCCGTAATGGCCGGAAAGGCTGCCTATCGTTTCGGAGCACCGGCTCTGTTGTTTTTTCTGGGAGTCGGCATGTTGTTCGGGATCAATATTATCTCGTTCAATTCGGTCGAGTTGACTCAATTCATCGGCATGATCGCACTCTGTATCATCCTCTTTACGGGTGGTATGGATACGAAATATTCGGAAATACGTCCGGTTCTGGGGCCGGGTATCGTATTGGCGACACTGGGTGTGGTGATGACCGCCCTTATCGTGGCGGGATTCGTTGCTCTGATTGCGCCCTGGCTCGGATTCGAAATCTCCTTTGCCGGAGCGCTTTTGCTGGCAGCCACGATGTCATCGACCGACTCGGCCTCGGTCTTTTCGATTCTGCGAAGCAAGAAACAGGGCCTGCGGGAGAACCTGCGTCCGCTGCTGGAGCTTGAAAGCGGATCGAACGACCCGATCGCCTATGTTCTTACGATTTTGTTGATCGGAGTTTTGACCGGGGAATCGGGAGGAATCAATATTCCGTTGACGGTCTTTAATTTCCTTACTCAGATGATTCTGGGGGGTGTGGCCGGATTCTTATTGGGACGCTTGTGCGTCTGGACCATCAACCGAATCAACTTGACCAACCATTCGCTCTATCCGGTCTTGTTGCTCGCTTTTGTTTTCTTTACCTTCTCGTTTACCGTTTTGGTGCGAGGAAACGGATATTTGGCCGTATACATAGCCGGACTGGTTGTCGGGAATCACAAACTGGTGCAGAAACGATCGCTTACCGTTTTTTTCGATGGATTTACCTGGCTGGTGCAGATCGTCATGTTCTTGACGTTGGGACTGCTGGTAAATCTGGATGAGCTGTTGCAGCCCGAAGTGTTGATTCTGGGCAGTTTGATCGGTGCGTTTATGATTCTGGTCGCGCGTCCCGTCACCGTTTTCGCTTGTATGGTGCCTTTTCGTAAATTTTCGACCAGGGCACGACTGTATATCTCCTGGGTTGGATTGCGCGGAGCCGTTCCGATTATCTTTGCGACCTATCCGCTGCTGGCGGAGACTGAGAATGCACGGTTGCTTTTCAATGTGGTTTTTCTGGTGACGATCATCTCTCTGTTGATCCAGGGCACCACGGTCAGTTCGATGGCCAATCTGCTCGGACTCTCATTCCGGGAGAAGAAGCGTGCTTTCGGTGTGGATGTGCATGAGGATATTACCTCGGTTTTCAACGAGATCGAAGTGAATGATGCCATGTTGCAGAATGGCAATACGTTGAAACAGATCTCCCTGCCGAAGAACACACTGGTCATGATGGTTTGCCGCGACAGCGAGTATTTCGTACCGCAGGGTGATACGGTTTTGGAGAGAGGCGATAAACTGCTGATTGTCTCCGACCGTGGCGAGGAGCTTGAATCCACCTACCGGGATATGGGAATCGACGATGTCATGAAGCTTTGAGGTTGATCTTTTTCTTACGTTTCCGTAAAAAAAAGCAGAGCCGGATCGAATCCGGCTCTGCTTTTTTTGATAGGCTGTTGGAATTAGATTTCCCAGGTTGCGCCCGAGTGGAGCAGCTCATCCACGTTGTGGATCTTGCTCTGGGCTTTAACCTCCTCGACCTGAGCCTCGACAGCCTTGTCGTATACGACCTCGTCAGCTACGTCGCGGATCACGCCGACAGCAACCGGATAGTCCGGATATTTCATCGCTGCCAGCATCGAGTGCAGGATCGTATCTTTGGTGTGAGCGTCGTGGGTCAGGATCTTGTCGAGCGTATAGCCGTTCTGGCCGACCGTTACGACTTTCAGGCGCATATCTTCGAATACCAGACCTTTCTCGTTGTTGGCACCGAAGAGCATCTTCTCACCGTGACGGAGCGTGATGGTGTGCTCCAGACGGGTTGCCTTGTCGCCTGCGAAGTCAGCGTGCGTCTTGTCGTTGAAGATAACGCAGTTCTGCAGTACCTCTACAACCGACATGCCCTGGTGCTTGGCAGCTGCTACCAGGCAATCCTTCGTGAGGCCAACCTCCATGTCGATCGAACGGGCGAAGAACGTACCTTTTGCACCGATAACCAATTCGCCGGGGTTGAACGGTTTTTCTACCGTACCATAGGGCGAGGTTTTGGTGATCTTACCCAGCTTCGATGTCGGAGAGTACTGTCCTTTGGTCAGACCGTAGATCTCGTTGTTGAAGAGGATTACGTTCAGGTCGATATTACGACGGATTGCGTGGATGAAGTGGTTACCACCGATAGCGAGCGAGTCGCCGTCACCGGTAGCTACCCATACGCTGAGGCGCGGGTTAGCGGTCTTCACACCCGTAGCGATGGCGTTGGCACGGCCGTGTACCGAGTGGAAACCGAAAGTCTTCATGTAGTAGATGAAACGCGACGAACACCCGATACCCGAAATGAAGGTGAAGAGGTTGTGGGGTGTGTTGGTTGCATCCGCGATTTCGGGGAATGCCTTTTGTACGGCATTCAGGATAGCGTGGTTACCGCATCCGGGGCACCATCTTACCTCCTGGTCGCTTTTAAAATCTGCCGGTGTATATTTGAATTCTGCCATAGCTTTATTTCAATAAAGAGTGAAACTTATCCATGAGTTCGGTAACGGTGAAGGGCAGACCCTCGCACTTGTTGTACTGCTCGTACTCGAACTCCTGGAATTGACCGCGCAGGTAACTTGCGAACTGACCTCTGTTGAGTTCGCATACGATGATCTTCTTGAAGCGTTTGAAGATGTCGGCTACACCGTGAGGCAGCGGGTTGATGTAGTTGAAGTGGCAGAGCGAAACCTTTTTGCCTTCGGCACGCATCTTGTCGACGGCCGTCTGCAGGTGCCCGCGGGTACCTCCCCAACCTACAACGAGCAGGTCGCCTTCGGGATCTCCGTATACTTCCTGACGGGGGATGAAGTCGGCTACTTTGGCTACTTTGGCAGCACGCAGGTTGACCATCTTCTGGTGGTTGTCCGGATCGGTCGAGATGCTGCCCTTGACAGCGTCTTTCTCCAGACCGCCGATGCGGTGCTCCAGACCGGCTTTGCCGGGGATCGCCCAGCTGCGGACGAAGTTGTCGTCACGAACATAAGGCATGAACGGACCTCCGTCTGCGGTTTTGTCGATCAGCGGCGGGTTGATGGTCGGATAGTCCTTCATCGAGGGGATACGCCACGGCTCGGACCCGTTTGCGATGAAACCGTCGGAGAGGAGTACGACCGGAGTCATATGCTCCAGAGCGATACGGCCTGCTTCGAATGCATAGTGGAAGCAGTCGCTCGGCATCGAGGCAGCGATCACGACCACGGGGCTTTCGCCGTTGCGGCCGTAGAGGGCTTGCAGCAGGTCGCTCTGCTCGGTTTTGGTCGGCAGACCCGTCGAGGGGCCGCCGCGCTGTACGTCGACAACGACCAGCGGGAGCTCTGCCATTACGGCCAGACCCAGAGCTTCGCTCTTAAGCGAGAGACCGGGACCGGAGGTGGTCGTTACGGCGAAGTTGCCGGCGAACGAAGCACCGATGGCGGTACAGATACCGGCGATCTCATCTTCAGCCTGGACGGTCTTCACGCCGAGATCCTTGCGTTTTGCAAGCTCCTCGAGGATGACGGTAGCCGGCGTGATCGGGTAGGAGCCGCAGAAGAGGGGACGTCCGCTCTTCTCGGAGGCTGCGCAGAGGCCCCATGCCGTTGCCACGTTACCGTTGGTCGAACGATAGGTGCCTTTCTCCATTTTACCCGTTGCTACGGTATATGTATTGGCGAATTGATGCGTATTGGCTGCGTAGTTGTATCCGGCATCGATGGCGAGTTTGTTAGCCTGAGCGATTACCGGGTTCTTTTTGGCGAATTTCGATTCGAGATAGCGCTTTGCGTGGTCCTCCGGACGGTTGAACAGGAAGAAGCAGATACCGAGTGCAAACATGTTCTTGCACTTAACGATCGCTTTGTTGTCCAGACCGGTTTCGGCGAGTGCTTTTTTCGTCAATTCCGTAATGTTGGGAATTACCACGTTGTAATCCTCCAGTTTCAGTTCCGCGATCGGATCGAGGGTCGCGAATCCGGCTTTCTTGAGGTGCTCCTCGGTAAGGGAATCTTCGTCGAGGATAACCGTGGCACCTGGTTTGAGCCATTTGCGGTTGGCTTTCAGGGCGGCAGGGTTCATGGCGACCAGTACGTCGCAGAAGTCGCCCGGGTTCAATTGTCTTTGGGCGCCGAAATGTACCTGGAAGCCAGATACACCTGCGACGGTGCCTTGCGGAGCTCGGATTTCAGCCGGGTAGTCCGGGAAGGTCGAGATACCGTTACCGAGCAAGGCTGAAGTGTCGGAAAAGAGCGTACCGGTAAGTTGCATGCCGTCTCCCGAATCCCCCGAAAAGCGGATCACGACATCCTGCAACTCTTGTACCTTGTTAGCATTCATTGTTTTAATTATGAATTAGTAAGAATAAATGTGATTGCGTATCAATAACGAGGCAAATATACTAAATATATTGTGATAAAACTCACAAATTGTAATTTAAAAAAACGCTCCGATTAAAACCCCGACTTGTTTGCGGGGGTTGAGGTTATGATTTTTTACCGAGTCCCGGTAAAAAAGTTATCGTATGGAATTCATCCGGATGCTCGCCTTGACCAGGGCGATGGCCCGGATACGGTCGACGGCGACCTCTTTGTCGGCATGGTGGGGATTCTGGCTGACCAGTTTGACGTACCCTTCTCGATCGGACTTCTGGATGTATTTGACGGTGATGAACTCTTCGCCGTCCAGGTCGATCGAGAGCAGGTACATGTCCCCCCAGAAGATGTCGTTTATATCCTTCAGTTGTTTATATAGGACAATGTCTCCGCTTTTGAGCAAGGGGTACATCGAGTCGCCGACGATGTAGATCGCTCCGTCGCATTTGGGCAGGTTGGGGATGTGGATGTAGTTGATCGGGGTGGTGCGGGAACTGTCTGCAAAGAGGGGAACCAATCCAGCTGTCCCTTCGATCGAATATAAAGGTACGCTCTGCATGGGCAGCGAGTTGTCCGTGCGGTGCAGGTAGGCCGTAAGGTCCGGTTCCGCGTTGAACATCGGTTCGGTTCCATTGTCGATCCATTCCGGATTCACATTCAATTCTTGAACGAGTATGTTCTTGTTGCGTGAAGATAGACCGGCTTTCCCCGTCTCGATCATCGAAAGAGCTGCTTTCCCGATTCCGAGCTTTTGGGCCAACTGTTCTTGTGTCAGCCCGATAGCCTTTCGTAATAATTTTATCCGATCCCCTTTCATAGGTAATCAAAATTTTTTATGGTAAATATTTTGATTTTATTGTACAATATTCAAATTTTGAACATATCTTTGTACTGCAAAGTTAAGTTATTTATTCCACTATACCAAATAATCTTAAAAAAAACAGATCCATGACCTATCCTGTTATTCCGGAGTTGTACGGTATCGTAGCTCAAAGACTTCTGGACGAGATCGGCGGGAAGAATTACTATTCGGGCTCCTTTTCGTTCGATTACGGATCGAAAGAGTGTCGTTTTATAGCGAGTTTGATCATTTATCGGCACACGGAACGTTTTCCCGAAGGGGATTTCGATCGAATCGAGGATGTAGTTCCCGTTTGGTGGGAATTCCACACTTTTGATGCCGAAGGTGAACACCCGAACGATTTTTCGTTCTCCGAGTTGAAACACTATCTTTTCTGATTCCGTCAGACAACTCCCGAAGATCGCTCAGTCCTACCTTGGAGCGGCGCCTCCTGCGATCTTCTTTTACTGTCCGCTTCCTGCCTGCAGCGCCGTGCGTCGGGCGGACAAATTCAAGTGAATATAAATTGGCTTGTCGAATCCCAATATTTTTGACAATGGGTGAATCTTATTGTTTTGCTTTGGATCGGCATTCGTAAGCGAGTAATCGCATCCTATTTTTTATATGTATGACATCATGCAGGATTTATCCCCTGCACCCGAATCGGGCGCGGGGGATAATCCCTCTTTTTGTGAATTTGCCACGAGCGTCTATCCCTTTCTGGAATTACAATGGTTTCATCGAACCTACTATCGGATTCTGGAGGCCTTTGCCGAAGGGCGTGTCCGCCGTTTGATTGTGACGATGCCGCCCCAGCACGGCAAGAGTGTCGGGGCATCGACCCTTTTGCCCGCCTATCTGCTCGGACGCGATCCCGATCTTCGGTTGGCAATTGCCTCCTACTCGGCCTCGTTGGCCTCGAAATTCAATCGCCGCGTACAGCGTATTATTGATTCGTCCGAGTATGCCGCCTTTTTTCCCGAGACGACTATCAAGCACGGAGCGCGGCCGCCGGAATACCTGCGTACCGCAGACGAGGTCGAAATCATCGGCCATCGGGGCGGTTTGTTGTCAGTCGGGCGCGAAGGCTCACTGACCGGGAACCGGGTCGACTGCTTTATTCTGGATGACCTCTACAAGGATGCCATGGAGGCCAATTCCCCGATCATTCGGGAGAACTGCTGGGAGTGGTATACGTCGGTGGTCAAGACCCGTATGCACAACTACTCGGGAGAGTTGATTGTCTTTACGCGTTGGCATGAGGAGGATCTGATCGGAATGATCTCTCAACGGGAGCCTGTTGTTGATCTTATGGCCTGGACCCAGTTGGAGCGACCTTCGCCGGAGGGGTGGTTGCATCTTAATTTCGAGGCGCTCAAGACGGGCGATCCGACCGAGATCGACCCCCGACAGCCGGGCGAGGCGCTTTGGGAGGCTTGGCATGGTGTGGAGTTGCTGGAGGCCAAGCGCCGGCTCGATCCGTTGCGATTCGAATGTATGTATCAGGGACGGCCTTCGGTGCGTGATGGGCTGCTCTACGGGGATAATCTGTTGGAGTATGATCTCCTGCCGCACGATGTGGTACGATGGGGAAACTATACGGATACGGCCGATACGGGGGATGACTACCTCTGTTCCATGTCGTATGCGGTTGATCCCGACGGACTGATCTATATTACCGATGTGGTCTATTCGCGAGAGCCGATGGAGGTGACTGAACGTTTGGTGGCCGATATGTTGCGGGATTCGGGGACGCGTGTGGCGATGGTGGAGAGCAACAATGGCGGACGGGGGTTTGCCCGAGCCGTGCAGGCGCTTGTTCCGCAGGTTCGAGTGGAGTGGTTCCACCAGGCGGCCAACAAGGAGGCGCGTATCCTGTCGAACGCGGCAACGGTGATCCATACGGTGCGCTTCCCGCGAGGGTGGGCGCAACGCTGGCCGGAGCTGTATGCCCATCTGAGTACCTATCGGAGGGTTTTCCGCAGTAACCACTGGCACGATGCGGCCGATGTGCTGACCGGAGTCATTGAGCGGGAGACACAGGGCCGCAACACCCGTATCCGAAGTATTCGTTTCCTATGAAAAAAAGCCCCGCATCACTTTGATGCGGGGCTTTTTTTATTTCTGTTGGGGTGTTCCGACCAACTCTTCGGCCCGTTTGAGGGCTGCGTTGATGTTGGGACAGATATTCTCTTCGCCCAGCATCAGGTAGAATCCCGATTTATGCAGGGCCGCATGCACTTTTTCGTTTACGCCCGAAAGGATGATCTGCGTATCCTCTTTTTTCGACGTGCGGCAGAGCATCGTGAGGTTGTGGATACCGGTCGAATCGATGAACGGCACGCGGCGCATTCGGATGATTCGTACACGGGGACGATCCTTGATACGGATCATCTGCTCCTCGAACTTGTTGGCGATTCCGAAGAAGTAGGGGCCGTTGATTTCGTAGACTTCGACACCTTGGGGAATGATCAGATGCTCATCTTTGGTCTCCATATCCGATTCGCGGCTGGGGTCGATCTCGTCGGTGATGACCGAGATGTCGGTGGTCTCCATCACACGGCGCATGAAGAGCAGACAGGCGATTACCAGACCGACCTCGATGGCCACCGTCAGGTCGATGATAACCGTCAGCAGGAAGGTGATGAGCAGTACGGCCACGTCCGAACGCGGATTGCGCAGCAGGCTGCGGAACGTGCGCCATTCACTCATGTTGTAGGAGACGATTACCAGGACACCAGCCAGGCAGGCCATCGGGATGTATTGTGCCAGCGGCATCAGGAAGAGGAAGATGGCGAGCAGCACGACTGCGTGGATGATACCGGAGATGGGGGTGCGTCCGCCGTTGTTGATGTTGGTCATCGTACGGGCGATGGCACCTGTGGCCGGAATACCGCCGAAGATCGGCGTAACGAGGTTGGCGATACCTTGTGCCATGAGCTCTTGATTCGAGTTGTGTTTGTCTCCGATTACACCGTCAGCAACCGTCGCCGAGAGCAGCGATTCGATAGCGCCCAGCACGGCGATGGTGATGGCAGCCGGAAGCAGTCCCTTCATGCCGGCCCACGAGAGGGCGGGAATTACCGGATCGGGCATCTGGGAGTTGATCGTGAAGCGGTCGCCGATGGTTTCGATCGAGTCGATACCGGCGTAACGACGCAACAGATAGACCGCTACGGTCATTACGATGATCGCCACGAGAGATCCCGGAACTTTTTTGAGGACGCGGGGCGTGATGACGATAATGACGATGCTCAGTACGCCTACCAGGGTGGACCAGAGGTCGATCGTTCCGAAACTTTGGAAGTAGACTCCCCATTTTTCGAGGAAGTCGGCCGGCATTTCGGGGGTTGTGAGGCCGAACAGGTCTTTGATCTGGGTCGTGAAGATCGTTACGGCGATACCGCTCGTGAAGCCGACGATGATCGGATAGGGGATGTATTTGATGATTGTACCCAGACGGAAAACGCCCAGAAGGATGAGGAAGATTCCAGCCATGATGGTCGCTACGGTCAACCCTTCGATGCCGTATTGTTGGATGATGCCGTAGACGATTACGATGAAGGCTCCCGTGGGGCCTCCGATCTGAACGCGGCTGCCGCCCAGAGCCGAGATGATGAATCCGGCGATGATGGCGGTGATGATACCCTTTTCGGGGCTGACGCCCGATGCGATACCGAAGGCGATCGCGAGCGGCAGGGCCACGATGCCGACGATGATGCCGGCCATCAGGTCGGCCATGAATTTCTCCCGATTGTAGTCTTTGAGCGTGGAAAGTAATTTGGGTTTGAATTCGATGGTTTTCATTCCGAGATTAAATTATCGACTTGAAAATGAAGTCGCAAAGGTAATCAATATCGGTTGATTTATTCGATCGTACAGCTTATAATTTTTTATCGGGTCTGTTTTTGCCCTTTTCCTCGGGGTGACGGGCCTGGAAGGTCTGGGCGAAACCGTGGGTTGGCTTCTTTGTGTCGAGATAGGGTGAGGTGCGGAGGTAGGGGGAGCTTTTCCGAATCGGGGCCCGGGAGGCAATGCAGAGAAAGACAAGAAAAGCGGCATCCCACGAGGGATGCCGCTTTTCTTGAATCGAGATCCGATGCTAGATCTTGCGAGCTGTGCGCATTTGCAAGCCTTTGCCTTTATCTCCGATAATGGCACGGATCGAGGTCATCGTCTCTTGCGGACGAACCGAAGTCCCGTTTTGAGTTGCAACACTTGTGCTGATGATCGGGAAGCCGGTCAACTGTCGGCCGGTCGGGATTGCCAGTTCGGCTCCGCGTACTTTGCGTTGCGGCTCTGCTGCGAAGCGAGCTCGATTTGCCTTCATCTGTTCGAGGACGGCCTGACTCAGCGGGCGAGACTGCATCTGACGGTAGAATCTGTTGTCAGACGAACGGCGGTCGATGCGTACGCTCGTAGTGCCGGCGGCCGGCATGGTGAACGACTCTCCAACAACCGGTTCATCGACGATATTGCCATTCACATCCACGCATACGGCAAACGGGATGTAGGTTGTTCCGGGTTCGAGTTCCGTGTAGTCGTAATATGCGCCGGAATACCAAGCACCCAGCCCGGCAATAATCTGAACAGGCGTGAAGGCTGCCGAGTAGTATTCGAACAGTTCGTTGATGTAGTCCGAGAATACCTGAGGCGTTCCGCCGTAGTCGTTGTACTCCTGTTCGGTGAAGATATCCCACATGTAGATCACCGGCTCCTGCGAGGCCGTCACGTCGATCGTTGCCGTCGTTGCGGTCAGGTCGGAGACGCTGAACGTGAACTCCGTTCCGGTCGGATCGGGACCGGCTCCGGCCGTGAAGCGTACTTTCGTTACGGGGGTGGTCGCGCCGCCGTCGTATCCGAAGACTACCAGATAGTACTCCGCACCGGGCATCATGGCCAGTTCGCCGCCGAAGTCGGTCGGAAGGGTCTGGTATTGGCCGGTAACGGTCAGATAACCGATGTAGGCTCCGTACATCTCTTCATAGAAGGCTACGATCTCTGCGTCGCTGGTCATCATGTCAATGTCGTCGGCCAGCGTGAAGGCCAGCAGATAATAGGACTCGGAATCCGACGGGGTGATGGTTGCATTCACACCGCCGGGAATCGGCTCGGCGTTTTCATCAATCGTAATCTCGAACGTGAGGTCGGACATGGCGAGTTCTTCAGTGGTGAATTCGTAGGTCGAGAGTTCCGTCGTAAGGCCGCCGTTGTATCCGAATGCCAGTACATAGTATGTGGTTTGGGCACTCAGTCCGGTCATGGGGTAACTGTCCTGACCCTGGCTCAGCATGCCGGAGATACCTCCATAATAGGAGTAAGCCTCATTTAAGGCATCTACCAATCCCTGCAGGTCGCCTTCGAACGAGTCGATGATCTCTTTCTCCTGAACATCGAAGAAATAAGTGTCCTCGTTGTTCGACGGGGTAACTGTAACATTTGCCGAATTGGAGGTGATCTCCGTTACCGAAAATTCGAAGGTCAGATCCGAAGGCTGGGCAGCCGTTGTGGTGACTACTTCATTCTTGATGGTGGACATGCCTCCCTCCGAGGTTACCTTCATGATGGCCATCATCTCCGTTGCGGCCGGAACCATATAGGTGATTCCCAGACCCGGTTCTGTAACCAGCGTGGCCAGCTCTTCTTCCGTAAGATCGGTTCCGTTATACATCATGATCTCGTCGAGTGTGGCTCCCTGATTGAGCACCGATTCGATAGCTGCATTTTCAACAACGAGTACTTTGCCGGATACAGCCTGGGGCGAATAAGCATGGCAGTAGATCATCGAGGAGGTGTTGTTGCCGTCAGCATCGCCTATGTGAACCTCGAAAGTCAAGTCGGGAGCTTCCCCCGTAGGTGCCAGGGTGGAGAATCGCTCCATTTTCAGCGCGGAAGTTACACCTTCTTGCTCATTGTATCCGATGGCATATACGCAATATTCGGTGCCGGGCGAGAGAGGAGCGTACATTTCCAACATTTCGGCCGTATATCCGTCAGGACCTTGGCTCAGGTAATCCGGTATAATATAAGAGGTGACCTCAGCAAGGATCTCTTCATCGTTCATCCCTTCGAATACGCTTGCTTCCGATACATCGAAGTAGTAAGTGTCTTCGTTGTTAGAGGGTGTTACGGTGATGTCGGCCGAGAACAAGGAGATGTTCGTGACACTGATCTCGAAGGTCAGTTCTCCGCCGGGGATCGGGTCGTCGCCGCTTTGGGTGGTGAAGGTCGCCTTGGCCAGAGCCGAGGTTACTTCTCCATCGATGGTGAGTCCGTACGCATAAGCTACATAGTCGGTCGAAGCGGACAGGTTGCCGAACGCAACTTCCTGTTGGCCGCTCTTGAGCAGATTCCCCAGCTCTGCTTTGTTCAGGCTGGCCAGGTCGTCTTGCAGGTAGGCCTCGTCATCGGCGAACTTGGAGAAATAGTCCGCTTCCACAACCGAGCAATACCATGTTGCCGCACCGCTCTGTTGGTCGGGAATAACCTTTACGACAGCCCCCTGGTTGGTAATGTTTCCGACTTCTACGAGGAAACTGTACTCCGCAGGTTCGATCTGGGGATCGTTCTCGTTGTTACAACTGGTCAAGCCTGTTGTCAGGAACAGCATGGCCAGTAAGATTCGTAAGTACATCTTTGCTTTCATAAGCATGATTATTTAGGTTATTAAAGGGTTTATTTTTGGGCTAAAAGCCTTTTGATAGACATGGTTTGAAATTGGTTTGTCATAAATATATATATTTTATTTTAAAGTTGTATACATGCCGGGAGTCAGGATTGTTCGAGATGTTGTGCCGGGAGGGCGGATTCTGTTGCGATTTTTTGCTATTGTCTCGAGTGATGATTACATTTTGAAATCAAGGTTGAAAAAAATAAAAAAAATGTTAAAGAAAAAAAATATTAAAAAAATTATAATTTTTTTTGTGTCAGAGGAAGTTTCCCCCTTTTTTATACAAGAAGCGTCCACGAAACGGCTCGTTCGTGGACGCTTTTATGGTTGAGAGGTGAAGCTACTCTTTTTCGGATGATTTTGGGGGCTGCATTTCAAGATCTTCAATCCGTGCGACCGGTGCGATGTCGAGTTCTGCAAAGTTGCCGTTCATGTAGCGGAAGTATCCCGACAGGGCGATCATGGCGGCATTGTCGGTCGTGAATTTAAATTCGGGAAGGAAGGTCCGCCATCCCCGTTTTTTGCCTTCGGCCGTAACGCCGTTACGCAGTCCGGAGTTTGCCGATACGCCACCGGCAATGGCGATGTCTCGAATATCATACTCTTTTGCCGCCTTAACCAGCTTGTCGAGCAGGATTTCGACGATTGTCGCCTGGAGCGAGGCGCAGAGATCGGCCCGGTTTTTTTCGATGAAGTCGGGGTCTTCGGCAACCCTGTCGCGCAGCGTGTATAGGAACGAGGTTTTCAGTCCGGAGAACGAGTAGTCGAACCCGTCGATGTGCGGTTTGGCGAAGCGGAACGCCTTGGGGTTTCCCTCTTTGGCCAGTTTGTCGATGACCGGGCCTCCGGGATAGGGCAGTCCCATCACCTTGGCGCACTTGTCGAAGGCCTCGCCGGCCGCATCGTCGATGGTCGTTCCGATGATCTGCATTTCGAGGGGCGAGTCGACCCGGACGATCTGGCTGTGGCCTCCGCTGACGAGCAGACAGAGGAACGGGAAGTCGGGATGGGGCAACTGGCGGTCCGGCAGATCCAGGAAATGGGAGAGGATGTGTCCCTGCAGGTGGTTGACCTCCACCAGCGGAATGTCGTGCGAGAGGGCGAGTCCCTTGGCGAATGAAACGCCGACCAGAAGCGATCCGAGCAGCCCCGGTCCGCGCGTAAAGGCGATGGCATCCAGTTTGTCGGGGGTGATTCCCGCCTCTTTCAGGGCGGTATCCACGACCGGAACGATGTTTTGCTGGTGTGCGCGGGATGCCAGCTCCGGAATGACGCCGCCGTATTTGCGGTGGACCTCCTGCGAGGCGATCACGTTCGAAAGCAACGTGGTATTGCGGATGACGGCAGCGGATGTGTCGTCACACGAGGACTCTATGCCTAAGATGGTTATATCCATTGTTTTCGCTAAAAAAGAGATGTTGCAAAGATAGGAATTTTCGCCGGATTGCCAAAAAAATATGCCCTGCGGCAACGGCTTGTCCGGATTCGGGGGCGGTTGTTGCCGGGCGGGGTCGGGCGATGGCAAAACAGAGGCGGCAGGCCCGACAGGCCTGCCGCCCGATGATCGAACGGGATTAATCCGGCTCGGAGCTCCTCCGGACAATATCATCAGAAGGCATGGATGGCGCGGACCTTGAGTTCTTGGGTTTTGGATTTGGTCCTGGTGTTGCCAATATTGGTTGAATAGTAGCTGTTGTACCTCGCATCTTTATTCGAGGATTCGGTCGAAAACCAATACGAATTCTCTCCCGTATATGCAGTTCCTCCATTGCTCGCAAGGGTTGCATTCACTACCTCCATGGTCCCCCGATCCAGAGGCAATAGCTCGTTGCTTGCCGGCAGATACCATCCCGTGGCGTTCGCGGCATTCTTGGCTGCACACCACGCAAAGGCCGGGTAAAGCCCCTCCCATCCGGGTATGGACTGAATGATGGCCTGGTTTCGGGCTCCGTCCTCTTGATCCGTCGCTCCGGTCGGCACCTGTTCGAGTGACCACGCCGCTTGTGTCTCGTCCATCGACACGATCTTCCAACGGGGCCCTTCGGTCCAGAAGACCACGCCCGTTACGCCGTCGATATCGTAGTAGTCGCCTGCCGCAAAACGGTTCTGGTTCACCTCGATCGTTTTGGTCTGTCCGTCGTTGAGCCTTACCCGAACGGTTGCCGTCCGGTTTTTCGACGTGTCGTTGGCCGTGGCACGCACCACGATTGCCGAGGAGGTCTTCGATACCGTGCACCATGTTTCGTCGCTGCTCACGGCGGTGAATTCCGAGGCCGTCGTCGTTATATTCACCGTATAGCTCCCCTGTTGGCGGTCGAAGTTCACCGTCTCGGCAGCGAGCTGGAAATCGTGCACCTTTTGCGTGAATTCGATCTCGGCGGAAGCCCTCCCATCTTTCGTACGCGCCGTCAGAACCACCTTCCGCGGCTGTCCCGTGTTATTCTCTCCGAGGGTAACCTTAAGGTAAATCCATTGGTATGCCTCATTGTACGTCTGGAACTCGATCCGGCAATCCGGAAAATTGGTCGAGAACTCCACCTCGTCGGGGGTCGTATTCGTTATGTGGAGATACGTGTTAAACTCCTGCGCTGCGGAGCTCCACTCATTCATTGGATTATCCGACCATTGCAGGGTCGGCAGCTGTCCCGCAATCACCACCGGCAACTCTATGGGATCGCTGTAGGGGAATTGGATCAGCAGGGAGCCCTCGATCGGTTTGTTCGACGTATTCGACGGGACTGTGAATAGGAAACTGTTGGGAGCAAAAGTGCCATCCGGGAGGCGGTATTTGTCGATGTAGCCTGCATCCAATAGGATCGAGATCGACATCGGCTCGATGGTGCCGTCCGATTCCAAAAAGATCGGGACGGAGCCGCCCTCCGCCGGAAGGTTGATTTGGGTCTCGAACACCCTCATCGAGGCCTTCGAACCGGTGAACGGCATCTGGTACTTGACCTCAGCGCCGATCACCTCGTTGAGAATGTTGACCGTGTACTCCTTGACGTATAGCCGATAGAACTGGCCGGTCTGCGTCGAATAGGCTACATAACCCTCTCCCGGAGCCACCGCGACTTTCTCTGTCCAGCCGCTGACGGGAATACGGGTCACATTTCCCAGCCCCCGCATCGGCCCCAGCGGAACAAAATAGCCTCCCGTAAAATTATCGGCCCGATCGATGTAGATGCCCGAATCGCTGAGTTCGGTCGAGCCGTTATTGCCATTGCGCATCGACAGGGTCACTGTACCTTCGGGATCGGGAACGCTCTCGTTCGGATTGTTGGGATTGCCCTCGTCGCTCTTCGAACAGGAGATGAGCAGCAACAGAACGGCACCCAATACAGTTACAGCTCTTTGTAGTGTTGCTTTCATGATTGCATGATGTTTTTTCTAGCCCCCCAATTCCCCGAGAGCCGGTTTGTAAAAAAAGAAAAGCGTGGAATTGAAAATCTATTCGTATCGAGACAGGCTCTGGTAAACCTTCGGAACCGAATAAGACACAATCCCACGCCACACAGCGTGACGTGAAAACAATTATGTCTGTTCTCGTTCCTTGTTTTGAAATTTACCAGATTTCGTCTCGAAGAGAACAGCTTTTACGCTTTACGGCGAACTAACATGTAGGCAATGCCTGGACATTGCTGGTACAAAGATACAAAATATCTTTCAAATATCCGTACGGCAGTCCCGTTTTGTTGAGATTCTCTCCGTTTTTTGAACTCCTGTCCATTCGGCGGGCGGAAAGTCGTGCTCCGGCGTGTTTTTTGTCGGCGGATGCTTGTCGCCCCCTGGGGTGAATATGGCGAGTGGGGGCGTTGCGGCTCCCGGCCGGCGGGCGGATGTGGCGAAATGGAGCTTTTTTTGTGCGCTTTTATGTCGGTCTATGCGTGGTTAATTTCCGAAAAATAGTTAAATTTGCAAATTTAAAGAACGATTCGTCGGGATGCGTCGCATGGTGAAGATAATTGGCAAATTGTTGTCGGCGGCTTTGTTGCTGCTGATCATCTTTCCCATGTTCGTTGCGATTCTGTTGGAGATCCCGGCGGTTCAAAATTATGTGGTGCATGAGGCAACGGATCTCATCTCTCGAAAATTGGGTACGCGTGTAAGTGTCGATCGGGTGCATCTGGGCCTTTTCTATCGGGTTTCGATTGATGGGTTCTATGTTGAGGATTTCCAGCAGGATACGTTGCTATACGCCGGGCGTTTGAGTGCGCGTGTTTCGAGTTTCGGTATCTTCGGCGGCGGAGTGGTGATCGGACGGGCCTCGTTGAGCGACGGTAAATTCTGTTTGCGCGAGACTCCCGACAGCGTGATGAATATCAAGGAGGTTATCAACGCTTTTGTCGATCCGAATCGGCCCGAAAGCCCCGGTAAATTCATGCTGACGATTCGCGATTTGCAGGTGGACGGACTGGATTTTTGCATCGAACGGCTTGAGCACCGCAATCCCGAGTACGGAGTTGATTTCGGTAGCATGCAATTGCAGGGAATCGAGGCTCGGTTAAAAGATTTCATATTGGACGGTCCCAATATCCATACGCAGATCGATTGCCTCTCTTTCCGCGAGCGTAGCGGTTTCGAGGTGGAGGAGATGAACGGCCGTCTGTTCGTCACCAACGGTTGTCTCAATTTGGAAGATGCGAGGATTCGCACCGAACGATCCGATATTCTGTTCTCTTCGTTTACGATGGTCGGGACCGATTGGAGCCGGTATAAATATTTTGTCGATGAAGTCGATCTTTACGCCGAGGTGCAGAATTCGACGATTTCGTCCGACGACATCGCTTATTTCTCCCCGAAATTGAAGGATTGGCATCTTGAGCTCGGTCGTATTGATGTCAGTATGCAGGGGCCTGTATCCGATTTCTCAGCCTCGATTGCTTCCCTACAAGCCGGGCGCACAACGGAGCTCCGTACGGACCTTTCCGTGCGTGGGTTGCCCGACATCGGGAAGACGAATTTCGAAGTCGAAACCCTTGCCTTGGTTACGACCGGCAAGGATATTGATCGGTTCGTGCGTTCGGTGACCGGTAAAAAAATACCGGCCGGGACGCTCGATATTGTCGATAATGCGGGGAAACTCCGTTTGAACGGTAAATTCAAGGGAGGTCTTGCAGCATTCGATCTGGATGCGGTGTTGACCTCGATGATCGGTCGGTTGGATTGCGATCTGGCCGTTTCTCCCCGTGCAGGGGGCGATCGAGCGGTTCGAGGGCGGATCAAGACTAAAAATTTGCGGTTGAATAAACTGCTGGATAACGATCAGTTGGGGCGTCTGTCGCTTGCCGCGTGGGTGAATGGCGTTGTCGGCAAAGAGTATACCGATGCGGAGGTGAACGGCAGAATCTCTTGCCTGGAGTTCAACGGATATGCTTACGATTCGCTCCGGTTGAACGGGCATCTTCTCAACCGGGAGTTCAACGGATATGTCGAGGCGCGGGATCGGAACCTGAAGTTCGATTTCTCGGGCATGATCGATCTGGACGGCGAACGGCCCCGTTACGATTTCTCGTTGGATCTGGCCGAGGCGGACCTGGTGGCATTGGGCATCAACCGCCGGGATTCGATCTCGTCGCTTTCGGGACGGATGCGGGCGCGGGCTATCGGGCGTTCGCTCGATGATTTGAACGGAATCATCGCCGTGCGCGATGCGGTTTACTGTTTCAATGATCAGCAGTTGAAGGCGGACAGTCTTTTCGTGATCGGACGGAACAATCAGGATAATAAATTCATTCAGCTCCGCTCCGAGTTTATCGATGCGACCTATCAGGGCCAGACTTCGTATAAGGAGGTATTCGCCTATTTGAAACAACACGGACGGGATTATATCCCGTTGCTCGATGATACGCCGGAGAAGCAGACCGAGAATTTAGATACTCTGCTGTTGTCGAACAGTTATTCGGATCTGACCGTCGATTTGAAACGGGTCGGCGCTTTGACCGATGCCGTCCTGCCCGGGTTGCAGGTGGCCGACGGTTCTCAGTTGCATTTGCGGATCAATCCCGTTTCGGATAAACTTACCTTTACCGCTTCGTCCGATTATATCGAACGGGGCAATATGCTTATCACCCGGCTGGGTGTCAACGCCCAGAATAAGGGCGATTCGCTCGTATTCGATGCCTCCACGGAGGATATCTTCCTGGGGGGGCTGCACATGAGCCGGGTCGGAATGAACGGCGGTGCGCGGGATAACCACTTTGCGCTGATCACGGATTTTGCCGATACGGTCAGCCATACTTCGGGACGCTTGGGCTTCCGGTCGGAGTTCGCGAGAGAAACGGGCCCCGACGGTCGTCAGATTCTGATCAACCTGATCCCGTCGTATCTCACACAGGGGGATAAAACTTGGAATATCCGTTGCGACGGCATCACAGCCGATACGGCTCGTGTAAAGATCGATCGATTCCGGATGTCCTACAACGGTCAGGAACTGCTATTGGACGGGGTTGTATCGCGCTCTTTGCAGGATTCTATTTTGTTGACGCTTCGCGATTTCGATTTGGCCCCCTTCTCTAATTTAACCTCTTCGTTGGGTTATACCATTGATGGGCGAACGAACGGTTATGCCAAGATGAAGGCGGTGCGGCGCGACGGGCGGATGCAGGCCGATATCGTAATCGACAGTATTCTTCTTAACGAGATGGAGGTTCCTTCCCTGTGGCTTCGCTCCCGTTGGGACTTTGCCCAGAATCGGGCGGGAATCATCATCCAGCAGCACGAGAGTCTCGATACGCTGGCCGTGGGATTCTATGCTCCTGCCAAAAGGCGTTATTACGTCAGAGCAATGCTCGAGGGGGTTGATCTGGGGGCTTTGGATCCGATCCTGAAAGGGGTGATCGAGAATACCGAGGGTGAAGCAGATGCCCGGATTACGCTACAGGGCGAACCGGGGGATCACGCCATGTCCGGAGAGATTCAGGTGCGGAATTTTGCCACGACGGTCGATTTCACACAAGTTCGTTATACGATGCCGGAAGGGACGATCGAGGTGCGGGACAACCATCTGATCGCAAAGGATATTCCGCTTTATGACCCGTTGAACAACAAGGGATTGTTCTCGCTCGATCTGAATCTGGAACACCTCTCGAATATCTCCTATTCGGTCAACGTCCAGCCGCAGGAGTTGCTGGTTCTGAATACGACCAACAAGGATAATGATCTTTTCTATGGTAAGATCTTTGCATCGGGTGCAGCGACGATTGCCGGCAGCAAGGGTGGCGTCCGTATGAATATCGTGGCTACGACCGAAGATGACTCCGAGTTCTTCATGCCGCTTTCGGGTGCATCGAGTGTGAAGACTTCGGATTTTGTAACGTTTGTTTCGCCCGAGCGGACCGATACGACCGACTATCTGGTCCGCAAGAAGATGCTGTTCCAGCGTAAGAACCGGAAGAAGGAGACGGTCGGCAGTTCGATGGATATTACGATGTCGCTCAATGTAAAGGACAATACGGCTTTCCAGTTGATGGTCGACCCGACAACCGGCAATATTTTGAAAGGACGTGGAAACGGCCAGTTGAACCTGCATATCAATCCGCAGAACAACGTTTTCGATATGTACGGCGACTATACGCTTACCGAAGGGAACTACCTGTTTACCTTGCCGCCGATCGTCAACAAGCGCTTTATTCTGGAGGGTGGCTCAATGATCCAGTGGACGGGCGAGCCGATAGATGCCCGTCTCGATATTACGGCTATTTACAAATTGAAAGCCTCCCTGCAGCCATTGCTCGGAACGTCGGGAACGAACGGGCAGAGCGGTAGTGGCGGTGTGGCGGATCGTTCGGTACCGGTTGAATGTCGATTGCATATCGGCGGCCGATTGACCGACCCGCAGTTCTCGTTTGCCGTAGATGTTCCGGTAGCCGATGTGGAGACGCAGGCTGCCGTTGCCAGCGCCTTGAACAACAACGAAACCAAACAGTTCATGTACCTGCTGCTGTTGGGGAGTTTTGCTTCCGAGAATATGCTTTCGGGAAACTCCGGATTGGGGGCCTCGACCGGTGCAGCTACCGGTCTGGAACTGCTTTCGAATCAGGTCAGCAACTGGTTCTCGACGGACGAATACCGGATCCTGTTCAATTACCGTCCCGGTTCGGAGATTACCAGTGACGAGTTGGACTTCGGTTTCTCGACGAACTTGATCAACAACCGCTTGCTGGTTGAGGTGGAGGGTAACTACATCATGGATAACAAGCAGGCGACATCGAACAACCTTTCGAACTTCATGGGTGAGGCGCACGTGACGTGGCTGATCGACCGTTCGGGAAACTTGCAGTTGAAGGTCTTTACCCAGACGATCGACCGTTTCGACGAGAACCAGGGTCTGCAGGAGACCGGTCTGGGTATTGTTTACAAGGAGGATTTCAACAACTTCAAGGATCTGAAACAGCGGATTCGCGACCGTTTTATAAGTAAGGAGCGTCAGGAGAGACGTAAGGCCCGGCGAGCTGAGAAGGCCCGTCAGAAAGAGGAGCGGCGAAGGGAAAAGGAGGGCTTGCCTTCGCTCGCGCCGTCGGACACGGTGGCCACAGAGCCTGAAAACGAACAGAAAAGTGCGAAATAAACGCGATTTTATCCAACATTGTCGTATCTTTACGCACCCGATCGGGAACGTAAGTCCGAAGGTCCGTCCGATACTCTGAAGGGGATGACCCGACTCCTGGAATCGTCGGTTTTGTGAAGTATGGATACGAAGAAAAGAGTAAAAGGGAAATAACGAATAAATTTTAACGAAACATTATGATGACATTGTTACAGGCCGCCGTGGAAGAGGCGGTAGTGGAACAGACTCGTATGGGTCTTGGTGAGTTGTTTATGAAAGGCGGCTGGCTGATGTGGGTGTTGCTGATTTTGGGCGGCATCACGATCTTCATTTTCGTGGAGCGTTTCCTGGCAATCCGCAAGGCGTCGGTTTTCGATATGAACTTCATGAACCGGATCCGCGACTATATCTCCGATGGCAAGATTGCAGCGGCGTTGGATCTTTGCAAGAAGACCGATACGCCCATTGCCCGTATGGTCGAGAAGGGTATCGGCCGTATCGGTCGTCCGATGAGTGACGTGCAGACGGCTATCGAGAATGTGGCCAACCTCGAAGTTTCGCGCCTCGAGACGAACCTTCCGTTGCTGGCAACCATTGCCGGCGGTGCCCCGATGATCGGTTTCCTGGGGACGGTAATCGGTATGGTGCAGACCTTCATGGATATGGCGGCAGCCGGCGGTACGGTCGACATGTCGTTGTTGTCGAGCGGTATGTATGTGGCGATGGTTACGACGGTAGGCGGTCTGATTGTCGGTATCCCGGCCTATTTCGGCTATAACTACCTGGTAGCCCGCATCGAGAAACTGGTATTCCGTATGGAGGCCAACTCGATCGCCTTTATGGATATTCTGAATCAACCTGTTCAAAAGTAGAGATCTATGGCAATCAAACGCGGTTCGAAGGTCGATAAGTCGTTTTCGGCGGCTTCGATGACCGACTTGATGTTCCTGTTGTTGATCTTCATGTTGATCGCAACGACGCTCATTAACCCCAATGCCATCAAACTGATCCTTCCGAAGAGTTCGAATCAATTGAAGGACAAGGCGATGACGACGATCTCGATTCAGGATACGGGACGCGGCTATCGTTATTATGTGGAGACCGAGGAGGTCGGCTCGCGCGAAGGGGTGGAGAAGGCACTCCAGGCTCGTCTGGCCGGGCAGGAGAATCCGACCGTTTCGCTCCATTGCGACAAGAGCGTGGCATTCGACGAGGTGGTGGCCATGATGCGTATCGCCCGGGCGAACAATTTTACGCTCATTGCGGCGACCTCTCCGGAATAGTGTGGAACGATGAGGTGCGGGCGTTCCGTTCGGTTCAGGCGCACCTTCCTGTGAAGTTTGACGATGTATTATTACGATCCAGATAAGAACCATTCCCGTCGTTGGGCGGCCGTAGCAGCCTTCTGCTACGCGTTGCTTGTAACGCTGGCGTTGCTTTTCGTTTCGTTTGATCTGGGGCTCGATCAGCTCCGCCCGGGAGAGGGTATCCTGATCGACTTCGGAGCGGATGATTTCGGCGCGGGTACTCAGGATCTTGCGGCAACTGATGTGCAGGCACAGCCTCAGCGTGCGGCGGCACAGGCGGCACCCCGCCAGCAGGCCGAGTATGTAACTTCGGACCGGAGCGATGTCGAGGTGGTGGAGTCCCGCAAGACAAGCTCCCGCCGCGAGGAGGCTCCGGGTGAGACGAAACGCCCCAGCCAGATGTCCCAACCGGCAGAGGAGCCGCGCCAGGTCAATCGCCGTGCGTTGTTCCCCGGCCGTACGCAGGGTAGCACTTCCACTTCGGAGGGACCGGGAACGCAGCCAGGTAATGCTGGCCATGAGTCCGGAGCGCCGCAGGGCAGCCACGAAGGAACGGGCAAGGGTAATTCGGGTATTGCGTACGATCTTTCGGGACGTTCGGTCGTAGGACGTCTGCCCGTACCGCTCTATCCGGGCAATGAGTCGGGTAAGGTGGTGGTTGATGTGACGGTCGATGCATCGGGTCGGGTAACCTATGCCTCCTATCGGGCCGTAGGATCGACTACGAACAGCAAACAGTTGGTCGATGCCGCTATCGAGGCGGCCTATAAGGCCCGTTTCTCGGAGAGTGAGACGCTGACGCAGAGCGGTACGATCACTTACGTATTTACTTTGAAATAAAAACGCCTTATCTGTTTGTGCGGGAAACTTCACGAGGAAGTAAGGTGTAGTTTAACGATGAAAATTTTACGTGCGATAGGATGGTCGATTCTTTTCGGCCTGATGTGGACGGGAGTCTCCGCCCAGGAGTATGAGGGCGCTCACCTGAAGATGGAGAGCGCTTTTCATAACTTTGGGGATATTCCCCGCAAGGGGGGCAATCTGGTCTGGGAGTTCGAATATACGAATGACGGTACGGCTCCGCTTGTCATTGTCCGGACACAGACGACCTGTTCGTGCGTGAAGGTCAGCTTCCCGAAGCGTCCTTTGGCTCCGGGAGAGACAGCCACGTTGCGGGTGGTTTACGAACCGCATAAGAATGAACCCGGAACTTTCAGCAAGGTGATCCAGATCTTCTCCAATTCGGTTACGGGACGCGAACTGGTTACCGTTTGCGGGAATTCCATTGATGCGAGAAAGTTATGACACTCTTATTTACGAATTGTACGATATTGCCGATGACCGGCGAGCAGACGCCCGACGAGTTTGTCGGAGCGGTCGGCGTGGTCGATAATCGGTTGGCGCTGGTAAGTGCCGATCCTGTTCGGATCGAGGCTTTCCGACGGGATTATCCCGACCGGCAGGAGATTGATGCCGCGGGCAAACTGCTCATGCCGGGTCTGATCAATACCCATTGTCATGTGGCCATGACACTCCAGCGCGGCTATGCCGACGATATTCCTCTGATGAGTTGGCTGCACGATTACATCTGGCCTTTCGAGGCAAAACAGACTCCCGATGAGATCGAGTTAGGTGCCGAGTTGGGCATTGTCGAGATGCTGCTGGGCGGCACGACCCTTTTCGTGGACATGTACTGGAGCGAACACCGGATCGCGGAGGCTGTCCGCCGACTCGGTATTCGAGCCATGTTGGGGGCCTGCTACCTGGACGGGAACTGGGATACCTTCCAGGATGACCTGAATCGCCTGATGGCGATTTCGTCCGAGTGCAGCCGCATTCGACCCGTAGTTGCGCCTCATGCCCCCTATTCCTGTGCGCCGGAGACCTTGCAGCGGGGAAAGGAGCTGGCCCGTAACCTTGGACTTCTCTATACGATCCATATTGCCGAAACCCAGGACGAGGTAAAGCAGATTCAGGAGCGCTACGGAACCACGCCGACCCGACACCTCGATGCGCTCGGGGTGCTGGACGACCGGACGATTGGTGCGCACTGTGTACACGTAACCGATGAGGATATCCGGATCCTGAAGGAGCGCGGGGTGGCGGTTGCCCACAATCCGCAAAGCAACATGAAGATCTCGAGCGGTGTCGCCCCGATTGCGCGCATGCGGCGCGAAGGGGTGCTTTGTACGATTGCGACCGACGGTACCTGCTCGAACAACGATTTGGACATGTGGGACGAGATGCGTTCTGCGACTTTCCTGCAGAAGGTCTCCACGATGGATCCGGTGGTATTGCCGGCCTATGAAATTTTGAAGATGGCTACGGTCGATGCCGCCCGTGCGGTCGGTATGGCCGGAGAACTGGGCGTGATCCGCGAAGGGGCGCTGGCGGACTTCATTCTCATCGATCTTTGCAAACCTCACCTGATGCCTGTCCATAATTTGGTGGCCAATCTGATCTACTGTGCCAATGCCTCCGACGTGGATACGGTGGTGGTCGACGGAGAGATCGTGGTCGAAGAGCGCCGGATCCGGGGAGTGGAGGTTGCCGACCTCTGCCGCCGGGCGCAGCAGGCGGCCGATCGGATCGTGCGACGGGTCGCGGAGTCGAAATAGGTCTAATATTGATCTTTTTTGCCGTTCTCTTTATCGGAGAACGGCTTTTTTATGTGGGAAAACCGGTATATAGGGGGCCTTTTTAGGCAAAAAGATCAAAAATATTAGTATATTTGTCCCCATAGGTTTGAAAATAAATTAACCAAATATCAATTCAATCCTCTTAAAACACTATTAAATTTATGTTCAAAGGACAACCTAAAGGTTTGTATGCCCTTGCTCTGGCCAATACAGGCGAGCGTTTCGGCTACTATACCATGTTGGCGATCTTCACGCTGTTCTTGCAGGCGAAGTTCGGCTTCACGGCGACGGTGACATCCAATATCTTCGCCGGATTCCTCGCCCTGGTTTATTTCCTCCCGGTATTGGGCGGTTATTTGGCCGACAAGTTCGGTTACGGAAAGATGGTGACTTCGGGTATCATCGTTATGTTCATCGGTTATATGTGCCTGGCCATTCCGACGGGTAACGATGCAGGAGGTATCGTGGCTATGGTCGGGGCGTTGGTGCTCATTGCGCTCGGTACGGGTCTCTTCAAAGGGAACCTGCAAGTGATGGTCGGTAATCTGTACGATGATCCGAAATATTCGGCCAAGCGCGATACGGCCTTCTCGATTTTCTATATGGCGATCAACATCGGTGCCCTGTTTGCTCCGACGGCTGCCGAGAAGATCACCGAGTGGTATATGGGCAAAGCGGGATTCTCTTACAACGGTGATATTCCGGCACTGGCTCACCAGTATCTCGAAGGTACGCTTTCGGGCGATGCACTTGCGAAGTTTACGGATCTGGCTGCCGCTCAGGGTGCGCAGTATGCCGATAACCTGACCGCCTTCTCGAACGACTATATCAACTGTTTGTCCGGTTCCTACCATTGGGGATTCGCCGTTGCGTGCGTTTCGTTGATCGTGTCGATGTTGATCTACGTATTCGGCCGCAAGACCTTCAAGCACGCCGATGTAACGGCTAAGCAGGTAGCAGCAAAGAGTGCCCAGAATCACGAGCCGGCTACAGAGTTGACACCGGCCCAGACCAAATCGCGTGTCGTAGCGCTGTTGCTCGTATTCGCCGTGGTAATTTTCTTCTGGATGGCCTTCCACCAGAACGGTTTGACGCTTACGTTCTTTGCCCGTGACTATACGGCGACCAGCGCTTCGGGTCTCACCCGTATCGGATTCGATGTAGTTAACCTTGTGTTGATTATCGTCGCCGTTTATGCTTTGTTCTCGACCTTCCAGTCGGAAAAAGGGCGCAGCAAATTGATCTCGTTCCTGGTAGCGATTGCCGCTCTCGGCCTGCTCGTATGGAAATACCAGTCGATGGGCGATGCTTCGATTGCGATCCTTCCGCAGAAATTCCAGCAGTTCAACCCCTTCTTCGTTGTGGCTTTGACTCCGGTTTCGATGGCCGTATTCGGTATGTTGGCCAAGAAAGGCAAGGAGCCTTCGGCCCCGCGTAAGATCGGTATCGGTATGGTGATCGCAGCCGTTGGTTTCTTGATCATGGCAATCGGTTCGCTTGGTCTGCCTATTCCGAACGATCTGGCTTCGACGACGACCGACTATCGTGTTACGCCGAACCTGTTGATCAGCACCTACCTCGTGCTGACTTTCGCCGAGTTGTTCCTCTCGCCGATGGGTATCTCGTTCGTATCGAAAGTGGCACCTCCGAAGTACAAAGGTATGATGATGGGTCTGTGGTTCGCCGCAACGGCCGTAGGTAACTACCTGGTGGCTGTGATCGGTATGTTGTGGGGCGGTCTGCCGCTGTGGGTCCTCTGGGGTATCCTCATCGCACTCTGCCTGTTGTCGGCTTTGTTTATCTTCTCGATCATGAAGAAACTCGAGTCGGTAACGAACAACGCATAAATCCACAAGTTTTGAATATGGCGCTCCTTGAAACTCAAGGAGCGCTTTTTTTGTGATGTTTTGTGAAGGATATAAGGGCCTGTTTGCACACTGCCTCCGTATCGGATGGCAAATAGATCACCTTTCTTTCAGAGATTCTCGCAGGCCGACATTTCCCCGATAAATCGACGGACCCGCCTAAACTTTACAAGGGAAACGAAATCCGCGATATTTTTCCTATTTTTGCAAGAAACGCCCCTTCTTTTCCGTGTTTCCGTAAAGAACAGGTCGATCGTGGAATGTGAGGGCTTTGTACGGAATGGGTTTGCGGGTCAATTTTTGGTTTGAACATGATGAAACTGACGTTTTTGGGGACGGGGACCTCGCAGGGTGTTCCCGTGATCGGATGCCGATGCGAGGTTTGTACCTCGAAAGATCCGCGCGATAATCGGTTGCGCACGGCTGCCATGCTTGAATGGGACGACGTGCGCATCGTGATTGACGCTGGTCCCGATTTCCGCTGCCAGATGCTGCGTACCGGGGTACGTCATATCGATGCAATCCTGCTTACGCATGAACACAAGGACCATATCGGGGGATTGGATGATGTGCGGGCTTTTAATTTCGTCGACTATCCGATGATTCATCGGGTCGATATTTTCGGTACGCATCAGACGCTTAAGGCAGTCCGCAAGGATTTCGACTATGCATTTCAGGTGGATAAATACCGGGGTGTTCCGGAGATCGACTTGCGGGAGATCGACCCGGATGTCCCCTTTTATGTAAAGGATAAGCGGATAGTTCCCGTTTCGGGGCACCATTCGCCCCGTTTTATGGTAACGGGATTTCGATTCGGGAAACTGGCCTATTTGACCGATTTTAAGACGATCGAGCAGGATCAGGAGGCAAAATTGCAGGGGGTTGAGGTTTTGATTGTCAATGCCCTGCGCCCCCAACCGCACGATTCGCACTTCTGTCTGGATGAGGCGTTGGCTCTGATTCGTCGGGTGGCTCCGCGCGAGGCCTATCTTACGCATATGTCGCATGAGATGGGACTTCATGCCCGGACTTCGACTCAGTTGCCTGCCGGAGTTCATCTGGCCTACGATATGTTGGAGATAAATGTAAACGATTGATTATATGAAGAGTCATTTGAAAGGTAAAGTAGTTGTGGTAACCGGCGCGTCGTCGGGAATCGGTGAAGCTCTGGCGCGAGAATGTGCCGCTCAGGGGGCGAAGGTCGTACTCGGGGCGAGAACGCCGGAGAAACTACAGTTGATCGTTGGGGATATTCGTTCGAAAGGGGGCGAGGCGGTTTATTGCGTAGTCGATGTAACGAAGCCGGAGGAGTGTCGGAAGTTGATCGACACGGCGGTTACCGAGTATGGAGGGATCGACGTGCTGATCTGTAATGCCGGTTTGTCCATGCGTGCGCTGTTCGACGATGTAGATCTTGCCGTGTTGCACCGTCTGATGGATGTGAACTTCTGGGGGACGGTTTATTGCAGCAAATTTGCCTTGCCGTATCTGCAGGCTTCACATGGATCGCTGGTTGGTATTTCGTCGGTGGCGGGGCTGCATGGGCTGCCGGGACGAACCGGATATTCGGCCTCGAAGTATGCCATGACGGGATTCCTCGAGACGGTCCGTATCGAGAATCTGAAGAAGGGATTGCATGTGATGGTGGCTTGTCCCGGCTTTACGGCTTCGAATGTCCGTTTTTCGGCGCTTACGGCTGATGGATCGGCGCAGGGAGAGACACCGCGCAACGAGGCGAAGATGATGACTCCCGAACAGGTTGCCCGTATTGTGATCCGTGGAATCGAGAAACGCAAACGTCTCTGTCTGATGGAGGCGGAGGGGCGTGCAACGCACTTCTTCAAGAAGTTTGCCCCCGGATTCCTCGACCGGATGTTCTATCTGGTTATGTCGCGGGAACCCGACTCTCCGTTCAAATAACGAGAGAATGGTTTTCGGACAGACTTTCTCAGACAGACTTGTGCGGGGAAATCCTTTTTTATTGCGAAGTCGGATCGAATTGTCGGAATACCAGGCGGCTCCTTGAAAAGGGAACCGCCTGTTCTGTTTTTTATATCCCTATTGCAAACCGATGGAGGCATCGGTTTCGGATATCATGTTGTTGAGCAGGGCGTAGACGGTCAGTCCGGCAATGGTCTTGATGCCGGTTTTACGCGAGATGTTTTTGCGATGGGAGATCACCGTATGGATCGATATGCAATACATGTCGGCAATCTCTTTATTCGTCTTGCCACGGGCAACGGCAACCAGGATCTCCCTTTCGCGATCCGAGAGATCATAACCGTCCAATTGCAGTGTTTTACCTCCCTGTTCGGCGGTGTGACGCAATTTGTGATGAATTTGCGAGGGGGAGTCATAAATGTTGATGCTTCCGTCGAATTCGGCCAGCAGCTCCTCATCCACCATCGAATGACACAGGGCTACGATCGTAACTTCCTGCAGGACAGGGAACGCGTGCCGGACCGGAGTACGACGCAGCGACGGGAAAAGCGACGGGTCGATCAATACCAGATCCGGACCGAGCGTGGCAATACGGTCGATTGCAAGGGCCGGATCGCCCGTCGTCTCGGTATCGAGCATCCGAAAATCGGGAAAATCGGCAAGCAACGTCCGGATACCGGCCGCAATAATTGCCGAAGGCTCCAGAAGCAACACCTTATATATACGTCTATTGTCCATCCTTTTCGAGTTTTTCAACCAAAGGTATCAAAACATGATTTTCGAGCAGCGTATGTTTCAACAGATCCTCCTCAAAGCGGAAAATCTCAAACAATACGTCGATTCGCAAATCGCCCGCACAATTATCGGGCAGGTATTTGATGATAATATTCTTCAGGTCGTGCAGCTTCCCTTCGATATCGCTGTGGTTATCCTCGAAACAGAGGATGTTATACCCCTCTTTCGGCGTACGGTCCAACAGCGACTTGACATACGGGAAGACCGTCTGCTCCTCATACTCGAAATGGTTGTCCACCTCACGTCGGTAGTCCGCGAAGAAACTGCTCAGGATCTTCCGGTTCGTCCCGTCGCAAGAGTCGATCATCGCCTGCATCTTCGCATCCAGACGCGGCAACGTATGCTGGATATAATACAGGTGGGATGCGTGCAGGTAACTCAATATATCGGGAAGATCGGCCGTTGTCAGCTGGTCGTACGAAAGTATCGGGGTCGCCGAAGAGTAGATCCGGCAAATGTGCAGAAAGAGATTGACCGACAGATTGTGGTGTCGGCACATCTCCGCTACGCTGATCTCCCCAAACCCCAATGGAATCCCCAGACGGGAAAGAATCGCCAGCAGTTCGTAGTTCGACTCGATCAGATCGGCCAGTTTCATCCCGGCCGAAAAGAGGATGCGGGTTCCCTCTTTGTCATCGTATGTAAGTTCCGTTTTCTTCATAAAGCGTTTTTTACAGGCTATATCCAGACCCGACATCTTCAAAATTCATTCTCATTTCATGATGCAGTCCGTCTTTTGCAAAAATAGCGAAAGCCGAGCGGCAAATGCAAACTTGTTTGCGAATTTGTCCGAGGCGCATCCTATTTTCTGTAAAAATAGCGAAAGGATGGCAGCATACAAGTTTGCTTTTGCGAATTTTCTGCAACAACGAAAAAATCCGACAAACTACGCATCGAAACGCGTGAACAAAAGTAACTAAATCACTTGCGGCTGGAAATCCCCATTTCGAGGGATATTCCGGCCGCAAGTCGTAACGATTGGGGAGTAAGTCTCCCTCCAACGGATTCAAATGTTACATCGAAGAGGCTCCCGTTTCGCCCGAAGATACCCCCGACTCTGTCGTATCAGTTTTCTCTTCGGCCTCCGCCTGCAACTCATTCAAAAGTTCCTGCGGATCGACAATCTTCATATCATGTTCTTCGAACCATTCTGCAAAAGCCGTCAGCTTCTGCGGATCCTGCTTATACCACGCTTGAAATTCATCCCAGTTCCCCTCCCGCAAGAGCCAATAATTATAAGCCTCCAAATAGCCGGCCTGTTCGACCTCCCGGATAAAAGAGAAGAAGGAGGAGAGATCGGGATAGTCATAGGTCTTCAAGCGCATTTGAATATCGTCCATATTCTCCCAGCAGAACGAGAAGAACCTCGTGCGGATCCGATTGAGCGAGGCCAGATCAACCTGCGTTTCCGATTCGACTGCGGCTCTAACCCCCTCGTCGTAAAGTATCTCAAAGGGGAGTGTCGGGGTCTTCGGATTGTTCAACACAATTGCTACGGTAGCTATATAAAATTCATCGTCACAGAATTGTGCCTTCAAGGTGCCATCCTCCTGCATGGTCAGATGTTTCTTATAGGAATCAAACAGCAGGCGGCTCATCTCCGCATTCCGCGTACCGTCCGGCTCCGGAATCATAAAAATCTCGGCAAAGTACATACCCATAACGGGAGCTATCGTAAGAGAATAGAACTGTGCAGCCCGATAATAGTTCGATGCAAAAAGAGGATCGACCTTGATTCCGGTCACATAGCTTTTCACGGCATCGCTGAGATGCCCCTGTAGACCCAACACCGTTCCCCGTTCCAGATACAGCGGTCCGGCATCCGGGAATCGCTCCAACCCCGCCTCGTAGGTTTTAAGCGCCTTGTTGGAGTTTCCCTGCATGTCGTAGGCATTTCCTAGCAGCTGATAAAGCAACGCATTGCAATCCGGATGTTTGGTCAAGGGTTTCAACAGTTTGATGGCCTTCGTATAATTCTGTTTCACATAATAGGCATAGGCCATCTCGTACTGACAGGCATAATTGTCGGGATCCAGCTCCAGGGCATCCTCAAGCAGCCGGATCGCCTCGTCCGGCTCGCCGTTGTCCATCAAGCCGACAGCCTCGGCCGTCAAGGTAACAATAGTCTGACCATCAGGCAACTGAGCCGATGCGTTTTGTATCGCCGGCAAGCTGTACAGCAGGCATGCAAGAAGGCAAAGTGTCGCTTTTTTCATGATTTCGAAGAGTTTTTCGGGTGTTTGTTGGTAATTTGGACTTGAAATTGATACAAATAATCCGAAAAAAGACAGGAGCAGTTCCGATTTTTCACGCGCCGACGGCAAAAAACACTCTCCCCGGTCACCACTCCCGGCCAAAGCAGAACCTGACGACGAATACGATCCCGACGGATCGTACTGCCCGGGGAACAGCAAGGCGGACGGCTTGTCTCTTCAGAGAACAAGCCGTCCGCCTTCAATTTCACGGGACATCCGCGCTATTCACGCTTGCGGGCAATGATCGAGTCGATATAGGCGCGGATCTTCGGAGCCGGATCCTCCCACGTATCGGGTTTGATCACCTTGCCGTCCTTGGGATTGTAATGGGGTTTCCCGTCGGGCCAAAGTTTGGCCATGTTGGCCTGCTGTACGATCTCGAACAGCTCGTCCGCCTCGAGCCCCATCTCGACCAGTGTCCCCAAAGCAAAGTACATCAGGTCGATCATTGCATCGGCCTGCTCGTAGATATTGTCCGCCACCAGAAACTCGGCCACCTCCTCGTTCATCCACTTGCCCCGGCTGAGCGCCCGCTTCGAATCGAGCATGCGGGGGGTATCCGGTGCCGGATGGCCGAACTTGAGATGAAATTCACGTACGTCGTTCCACTCCTTTTTCATAACTGCGATCTATATTCGTTTCAAGAAATTCGGTAAAAGGGGATGAGTCGCATCCCAACGAGAGAGAACATCCGAAGGTCCCATGCAAATGCCGGGTTAAATTTGTCGGGGAAGTCTTCCGTCTGCTTGCAAAGATAAGAAAAGAGCTCGGTAAAGCATCTTTCCGGCGATATATTTATTCAATCGGCATTCGAAATTCACCAGGGGAAGAGGCAGTCCCGTCTGATTTTCGTATCTTTGCCAGAAAGAGCGGAGCCCGGAACTTATTGAATGCTCCGTTCGCTTTCGGATTTCCATTACATCATACCCGCCATGCAGATCAACAAGGCCCAATTCATTTGCAGTTCCGAAAAGCTCTCGCAACTGCCCGCCGATTCGCTCAAGGAGTTCGCCTTCATCGGACGCAGCAACGTGGGGAAATCGTCGCTCATCAACATGCTGACCGGACATAACGGATTGGCAAAAGTGTCGAGTACCCCCGGTAAAACGAGGTTGATCAATCACTTCCGTATCAATGACGGATGGTATCTGGTCGATCTTCCCGGTTACGGATACGCTCGGACCTCGAAGACGCAACGCAGTGAATTCGCCAAAATTATCATGGACTATGTCCAGAAGTGCGAACGGATGCACTTTCTGTTCGTTTTGGTCGATTCGCGGCACGAACCCCAAAAGATCGACCTGCGCTTCATGGAGATGCTCGGACGGGAGGGAATCCCCTTCGGGATCGTCTTTACGAAAACCGACAAACTCTCCGCCGCACAACTCAAACGGAACGTGGAAACGTACAAACAAATGCTTGCAGAGCAGTGGGAAGAGTTGCCTCCGTTGTTCTTGTCGTCGAGCGAAAAGCGGCGGGGGCGGGATGAGATTCTCGACTTTATCGAAAAATGTTTGACAGAATGTTAAAAAAAGAGTGTCGGAATACCGTATAAATTGCTCGTCTTGTCATATATTTGTACTATCTAAAACCACTTTCTCATACTATGCCTATCCACAAAATCAAATTCTTCGCCGGGAGGGGTTCGAGATACCTCGCGGAGAAAATCGTCGCAAGTTACGGCACCGAATTGGGAGACTCGGATGTGCTGCAATTCAGCGACGGCGAATTCCAACCCTGTTTCAACGAGTCGATTCGCGGTTGTACCGTATTCATTATCCAGTCGACCTTTCCGCCGCTGGACAATTTGATGGAGTTGCTGATGATGATCGATGCGGCTCGTCGTGCATCCGCCTATAAGGTCATAGCGGTGATTCCCTATTTCGGTTGGGCTCGCCAGGACCGCAAAGACCGTCCCCGAGTGCCGATCGGTGCCAAACTGGTGGCCAACATGCTCGTGGCAGCCGGCGTGGATCGCGTGATTACCATGGATTTGCATGCCGATCAGATTCAAGGTTTCTTCGATGTTCCCGTTGACGGTCTCTACGCCAGTGGAATTTTCGTTCCCTATATCAAGAGTTTAGGTATCGAGAACCTTTCGATCGCAGCTCCCGATATGGGCGGTGCAAAACGTGCGAACACCTATGCAAAACACCTCAGCGCACCGATCATCATCTCGCACAAGGAGCGCGCAAAAGCCAATGTCGTAGGTAAAATGACGGCTATCGGTGAGGTAAAAGACCGTAACATCATCATCGTGGACGATATGATCGATACGGCCGGTACGATCTGCATGGCAGCCAACATGTTGATGGAGAAGGGGGCCAAGAGCGTACGTGCGGCCATTACCCATCCGCTCCTTTCGGGACAGGCCTACGAGCGAATCAACGAAAGCGCTCTGCAAGAGGTGATCTGTACGGATACCATTCCGCTCAACCCCGAAAAGGATCTGCATAAGTTCAAGGTAATGACTGTCGCCGATATTTTCGCCGATGTCATCGAGCGAATCCATAATTATCGGGAGATCTCATCTATTTTCTACAAGTAGAAAAGGGTTTACACCATCCAATACGAAGGTTTATCCTTGCGATGGAGCTCGGTCCTGTTCTTTCAGGACCGAGTTTTTTTTACTCGGGGGATATGTTGGGGCTAAAAAAACCGCCGGGATTTTGTCCCAGCGGTAAAAGAGCTTTGAAGGAGTGTGTTATTACCAAACCGTCCAATTGGGAGTAACCGGATCAACCCGCGTAAAGGTTTGTGTCGATGAGAATGAGGTCCCGTCCGGAATCTTCTCAAAGGCAAGATTCAGCAGCATCGGAGGATAATAGTTGCCCGTATAGCCGGACGAGGGATCGTACTGGGTGAAAATAAGTCCTCCGACCGAATAGTTCACATTGTACCCGGCAAATACGATTCGATCACCCGAGAGGGTTCCCAGGTAAGAGCCGGAAATAACCAACATTCCCTCGGAGTAGAGCGCCAAATGAACCTCCCTCGATCCATCCACCATGACCAGCGTGCCTGCATCCAGGCAGATGCCGCCATTGACGAAGCGGGCGGGAACGGATACCTCCGGTTCCATCGCCATCAACCCGGTGATGAGGAACGTCTTGCCATTTACATCGGGCGAAACCGTAACCTTGAACGGAGCGCCCGCAGCCTCGGAGCCGAGGTCGGAGTAGCTGACCATCCAGTCGCCGAGCAGCTGGTTGAAGTTCGGATCATCGACCGGAATATAGGCCGTGGTGCGGAACGGAAGCGCGCACAACGGGCCGTAGTTGCCGTCCTCGCCGAACGCAACGGCTGCGATGTAGTAGTCGGTCTCAGGCATGAGGTTCTGAGCCGTATAGAGCGACTCGGTCTTAATATCGACATCGAGCGAAGCGATCTCGTCGGACATGTTCAGCCCATGCTCCTGGTAGTAGTCGTAGGTATACTTGGTGACAATCAACGCCTTGTAGCTAACTGCACCGTCGGTCAGCGTCATGTTGAACGAAGCCTTAATATCTTCGACCGAAGCCTCGGTGATCGTGACGGCCGCATTGTTCGAGATATGCTCCTTGGTCGTGAATTCATAACTCTTCATCTGGGAGTAGCGACCCTCGCCATTCTCACTCAGAACAAAAAGCATATAGTTTCTGTTCGGGAGCAGTCCGGTCAATTCCTTAGCAACCGAACCACCTCCATCGGAGATCTCCACCTGATACTCAGGGCTAAGCGCCGTTGTATAGAGCATCTGTTCCCAAACGGGACCCGCATCGCCGAAATCGGTTTTCTGCCAAAGGGTTGCATAGATGGTCTGATCCCCGCCCGTAGCAGTAAACTCCACCAGTGCCGAGGTCTCGCCGATACTCTCTTCAGGAATATTGGCGTTCACTTCGAGAGCCGGGTCGTAAGGCATCTCCATCGTATAGGTAATGTGCGAAAGCGGATATTCGGTCCCTTCGGCATCGAATCCCAATGTATAGAAATGGTAGGTCGTTCCGGGATAGTTCTCGTAGTTGAACCGGATATCTTCGCGGTAGACAATGCCCTCGCTATAAACCATATCCCGCTCCGTTTTACCCGGATTCTCTGCCATCCAGGACTCAAGATACTCGTCGGTCGCATACATGAAGGCGAACTCGGTACATTCGGCGCTCTTCTGCGTATAGACCTCCACGAAGTGCCAGTTGCTCTTTTCCTGATCAACAAAAATATCGGCAATAGGCTCCCGGACATCCTCCTCTCCGTCGACAAGACCCATCACCGGAACAATCTGGTTGCGCTCGACCACAATCGGATCGCTGGTCAGGCAATAAATGGAGGTCCCGTCGGTATTGGTAATCTCAACTCCCAGCGACTCATAGGTCCCGGGAGGAACCACGACGTAGAAGCGTTTGGCCGTCGCGGCATCGAGCTCCTCGTTAATCCCGGTCAACGTCACCTGCATCGCTCCCGTACCATCGTCGGTATAGGAGAACTCCAACGTTTCTGGATCGACCGAGAAGTTTCCGCTGATCACAAAGTCCGCAGCAACCCGAATGCTCTCGACAGTCTTGATTCCGGTTACGTGCAGCTCCAGGATGCCCGACAGGTTGCGGAACGACAACCCGGCCGTGAGGTCGTTCGTTACGGCAGCCATCGGATTCACATACGGAGCGAAACCCTCCTTGACATAGGTTTGTTCCGCAGGTAGAGTCAGAGAGAGATTACCCTGGGTGCTGTTCTGGCCGTAGAGGGCCAGAAACGAAGAACCTTCGGGTTGATAGCCATTGAAGGTGGCGGAGGTTGTGCCGGCACCGCTCACCAGCGAAAAAACTTCAGGGGTAGACACCTCCGGTTCAAGCGCGTAAACCGCAAAATTGTCCGCTTCGGACCAAAGCACCTCGTCGTTGCTTCCGAGCGAGGTGCGTCCTTCGGCTGTCGCCAGAGTGCGACGTTCGGTTGTGGCCTTGATTTCGATCTTCTCGCGGGAAGGCCCTTTTTGTTCATCCACCCCGTCTGACTTGCTACAGCCGGGGAGCAGAGTCGCCGCCGTCAAAAACACGACAGGGACGAATCTGAGTAGATTTTCCTTTTTCATTAGGTTAATAATTGATGGTTAAAATAATGGGTGGAAAAGCAACATTCTACATGTCGCTTTTTCCAAAGGTATGGAATTTTCTCGTAAAAACCAAATGGGGTAGGGGGATCCGAACTCTTTATCTCGGGTATTTGAGGGTTGTTCCAGGGGGCGAATATTCCCGACTCTGTATGATATATAAATCAAGATTCGATAAGGGGGCGGTTGTCCTTTGCACGGGAATGCAGGGTAGAGTCCCCGATGGATTCAGGGAGGAGTTCCCATATCGTGCGGATGTTGTATAAGGTATGGGAAACGGGCATCGCGAAAAGCTATGGCTTTTCGCGATGCCCGTGTAGTTTCTTTTTCGCAAAGATCGAGGTTAATGTTAATATCCGAGGATACGGAGCATCGATCGGTAGGATTGCTCCTTGGCGAAGAGACGGGTGTAGTACTCGTTGTCGTCCTTGTCCCGGTCTATGATGATATGCTTGGGAGCGGGGATCAGGCAGTGCTGAATGCCACCGAATCCTCCCAGTGACTCCTGATAGGCTCCTGTGTGGAAGAATCCGATGTATTGCGTGTTTCCCGCTTCGAGTTTGGGCAGGAAGATGGCGTTGATGTGCGCCTCCGAGTTGTAGAAATCCTCGCTGTCGCAGGTGAGTCCTCCCAGCAGGACTCGTTGGTACTCTTTGTCCCAGTTGTTTACGGCCAGCATGATGTAGCGCTGGTTGATACCCCACGTATCGGGCAGGGTGGTGATGAACGAACTGTCGATCATGTACCAGTTCTCCCGGTCGTTCTGCTGTTTCTGATTGACGATCGAGTAGAGCGTTGCTCCGCTTTCGCCGACGGTGAACGATCCGAATTCGGTGAAGATATTGGGCTCTTCGATCTCGTTTCGCTCGCAGATGTTCTTGATCTGGGCGATGATCTCCTCGGCCATGTACTCGTAGTCGTAGTCGAAGTCGAGCGAGTTTTTGATTGGGAACCCTCCGCCGATATTGAGGCTGTCCAGTTCCGGACATATTGCTTTCAGTTCGCAATAGACATTCAGACACTTCGACAACTCGTTCCAATAGTAGGCCGTATCCTTGATGCCGGTATTGATGAAGAAATGCAGCATCTTGAGCTGGAACTTCTTGTTTTTCTGTATCTTGGTTTTGTAGAACTGCACGATGTCGTTGTAACGGATACCCAGTCGCGAGGTATAGAACTCGAATTTGGGTTCCTCCTCGCTAGCGATTCGGATACCGATCTTGCATTTTTTCGTAATGGCATCGTCCAACAGTTGGATCTCCTCTTTGTTATCGATGACCGGGATCGTGTTCTCGAATCCGTCATTGATCAGTTGGGCGATGTTTTCGACGTATTGAGGCCGCTTGAATCCGTTGCAGACGATGAAGCGGTCTTTGTTGATTACTCCGCTGTCGTAGAGGGCGTTGATGATGTGGATGTCGTAGGCCGAGGAGGTTTCCAGATGGATATCGTTTTTCATGGCTTCTTCCAGGACGAACGAGAAATGGCTTGATTTGGTACAGTAGCAATAGTTGTACGAGCCCTTGTAATCGACCTTTGCCATTGCCACGTTGAACATTCGTTTGGCCCGGTTAATTTGCGAAGAGATCTTCGGCAGGTAGGTGATCTTAAGCGGTGTTCCGTATTGCTTGATCAACTCCATGAGCGGAATGTTATGGAAATTCAGCTCATTGTCCTCGACGGAGAATTCGTCTTGCGGGAAGTCGAACGACTGTTCGATCAGGTCGATGTACTTGTCTTTCATGGTCGGTTTGAAGGATCTTGATTAATCCGATCGAGTTACATTGTAATTTTTTGATCGAAGTAGCTCGTTTGGATCTGTTCTTGAATCGGATTGCAAAATAGGTAAATATTTTCCAGACGGCCAACGATTTCCGTGCATATTTTGAAAAACAGATCCCTTTTTTGGTTTTTCTGCGAGAAAAGACGTAATTTTGAGACGAATTTTAACCGGATTTTAGACGTGTTGATCGAGCTCATAAAAAATTATTTGTCGGAGCACCGTCGCCTTGTGGTGCCGCAATTGGGCGCTTTCGTGGTAAAGGTTCCCGAAGGAGATGTGGTGTTTTCCGAGCTGCTCAAGCGGGATGACGGTGTTTTACGCGGTCTGCTTGTGGCCCAAGGGGGGATGAATGAACTGGAGGCGGCCGGCGCGATCGATCGCTTTGTCTTCGAGGTACGGCATGCTTTGGAGAAGGAGGGGGTCTGTCGCCTTGAAGGTTTCGGTCGAATGACGCTCTCTCCGGGAGGGGCCATTGCTTTTCACGGTGAGTCTCAGTCGGAGATTCCTGTCATCTCGGAGAAGGGATTTTCTGCGACGGAAACGGATGCCCGGAAGACGAGGAGGGGAGAGGAGTCCGTTGGGACGGTCAATATTCCCGTTTCTCCCTCTCGAACTATGGAGCCGAAGGTTTCCATGTCGCCGCAACGCAATCCGGAGTCTTACGTACGCGGGTTGCAATACGGCAAGCCGCTTAAGAACATGGACGGTTATACGTATGTTGGGTCGAAGCCGCGGCGTCGTATCGACAAGTTTGTGGTCATTGCGGTTGTTGTGGCGGTTTTGGCCGTTGCGGTGATCGTTTATGGGTATTTGCGTCGAGCGAAGGTAGAACGACTCGAACGCGAATACATGGAGCAGGTCCTTTTGGAATCTTCCGACGGTGCCGGGTTCTCCGATCCTGTTTCGGAGGAGGAGCCGGATGCAGGAGAGTTTGTCCCGGAGCAATAGAGGACGAGTGCCTTTGAATCCGAGGCCTGCCCCTTGGAAGATAATCCGGGAGAGAAGGTCAGTCGGTCGACAACGGGGCGTTGTTTCTCTTTTTGCCGGATGCGATTCGGTGAGAGTTATATAATTAAAGGAGTCAGATGACAGATTTAACCGCGATAAAAAATAGATTCGGAATTATCGGTAATTCCGATGCACTGAATCGGGCGCTTGAGATCGCCATTCGTGTGGCACCGACCGATTTGTCTGTGTTGGTGACCGGCGAAAGCGGTGTCGGGAAGGAGTTTTTTCCGCAGGTGATCCATGCCTGTTCGGCCCGCAAGCACAATAAATACATTGCCGTAAACTGCGGTGCCATTCCCGAAGGGACGATTGATTCCGAGCTTTTCGGTCATGAGAAGGGTGCCTTCACCGGGGCTGTCGAGGCCCGCAAGGGCTATTTCGAAGAGGCAAACGGCGGAACGATCTTTCTGGATGAGGTGGCCGAGTTGCCTCTCTCGACGCAGGTACGTCTGTTGCGTATCTTGCAGACCGGGGAGTTCATGCGTGTTGGTTCGGCCAAGGTGCAGAAGACCGACGTGCGGGTAGTGGCGGCGACCAATATGGACCTTCAACGCGCAATTGAGGAGGGGCGTTTCCGGGAGGATCTCTATTACCGCCTGAATACGGTTCCTATTCAAGTTCCGGCCTTGCGGGAGCGTCGGGAGGATATCTTTCTGTTGTTCCGCAAATTTGCAGCCGATGTGGCTACTCAATATCGGATGCCGGCCATTTCGCTTACACCGGAGGCCCGTCAGATGCTTGAGAACTACTATTGGAGGGGGAATATCCGCCAGTTGAAGAATGTGGCCGAACAGATTTCGGCCATCGAGGAATCTCGGCTCATCACGCCGGAGATCCTGGCAAAATACCTGCCTGAATCGCAGACCTCCACATCTGTCCTTTCGACAAGAGGAGATCAGACACCTCAGGATCAAATGAATACGGAGCGGGAGCTGCTCTATAAGGTGCTGTTTGACATGCGGGCCGACATCAACGACTTGAAGCGGATGCTGGCCGATTTGTCGCAGCGGGCGGCCCAGCCGGTTCAGCCGGCCGAGCCGGTAAAGGATCCGGCCGGATTGTTGCCCGCGAAGACGCACAGCAGTTTGCCGGTCTCCGATTATCCCGAAGCGGCCGAGGTGGAAGAGCAGACTCCGCGCGAGGTGACCAAGGCCGATGTGCTGCGCGAGCAGATCATCCGAGCGCTCAAACGCAACAACGGACGACGTCGTGAGACGGCCGCCGATCTATTCATGTCCGAGCGTACTCTTTATCGGAAGATCAAGGAGCTGGGTATCGACGAACGGAGTGTAAACGATTAAAAGAGAAAAATAAGTGAAAAGAATTCTTTTTTGGAGCCTTGCTGCCGTGTTGTTGTTATCGGCAGGTTGTGGCATGACGGTGAAATATTCACTGTCGGGAGCGTCGATTCCTCCCGATGCGAAAACGTTCAGTGTCGCATATTTCCCCAACAATGCGCCGATGGTGGCGCCGATCCTGAGTTCGACGTTGACAGATGCGCTGCGTGAGAAGTTTGCAAACCAGACGCGCCTGATTCAGGTCGACGAAGGGGGTGATTTCGCTTTCGAGGGCGAGATTACGAATTACACCTCGTCGACGGCATCCGTTTCGGCTTCGTCCGAGACGGCCATGTTGAACCGGCTGACCATTACCGTTTCGGTCCGCTTTACCAATGCCATCGTCGAGGCGGATTCTTTCAACAAGACGTTCTCGGCTTTTGCGGATTATCCCTCCACGCAGCTTCTTACCGAGGTTGAGGGGGAGTTGATCCCCCAGATCGTCGATCAGCTGGTGACCGATATTTTCCAGGCATCGGCGGCAAACTGGTAGGAGCATGGCAGGTTTCAAGGAGTATATGGCCCATCGTGGCGAAAGAGGAGCGGTCGATTTGTCCGAACTGGGAGCGCTTGTCGATCGTTACGAGTGGTTTACCGTCGCACGGCTCTTGCGCATGAAGCAGAGCGGAGAGAGCGATTCTCGTATACGGATTCTCTCTTCGGCACGTTTGATGCCGATTTACGGATTGCCGATTGATCGGGAGGCGCTCGGAGCTCTGTCGGCCGAGGATCTGATCGACCGGTTCCTCCAGGAGGGCGGGCATCGCATCGTCGCGGAGGAGGGAGAGGTGACCGAGGAGATCCGCACGGAGGCCGAAATCGGGGAAGAGGATGATCTGGTAACCGAAGAATTGGCAGAAATATACCTTTCCCAGGGACTTTCGGAGCAGGCAATCGCTATTTATCGCAAATTAAGTTTGTTAAATCCGGAAAAAAGTGTTTACTTTGCGTCGCTTATCGACAAAATAAAGCAGGCTTCGGGTAAACCGGCGAAGGGTTGATCTTCGGACGGTGTGGGACGAGAAGAGAAGAAACGACGAATAAATAATTAAAAAAGCGATAGATATATGTTATACACTCTCTGTATCATTCTGATTCTGGTTGCAAGCGTGTTGATTATTCTTGCGGTTCTCGTGCAGAATCCCAAAAGCGGTATGGCTGCCAATTTCGGCGTTTCGAACCAGGTTATGGGTGTGCGTCAGACCACGAATTTTCTGGAGAAGTTCACTTGGACGATGGCTGTTGTGATCGTAGTGCTGAGCCTGGTAGCGACGATGGCTATGGATCGTGGCTTGGTAGCGACGAGCAATGCGAAGATCGACGAAGATGCAAAGGCTTTGATGGAGACTGTTGTTGAGACCGATGCGGTTATCCCGCAGGCAGATGTTCCGGCTGCGGAGACGACGGTGCCTGCAACCGAGACACCTGCTGCTGAGACTGAAGCATCGCAGCCCGCACAGGAATAATAGGCAGATTCACGAGATAAAAAGCCGCAGATCACAATCTGCGGCTTTTTTTATGTTGTTCGGCAGGGGAGCATGGGCAGGTGCATAGGGGTTGTGCCGGCCTTTTATTTACGGGGGTGTTTCATATGGATTCTGCAGGACCGGTCGAGAAGGTCTTTTGCGGGAGGGTTCGGCTGGTTGCCCCAGGGTCATCAGTCTTATGCCGACTTATGCCGATTCGTTGCAAAACCGGTTGCGGGGAGTTGTTCTGCCGTGTTGTGGGCGGATGAATTCGATCCCGCAGTTTTTCGCTAATTACAGGTGGAGTAATCGGTCTCCGGTGATAAGGTCGAAGGGGAAACAGTGCAAGTCAGGCGGTGTCGGCGTTCATGATCGCAGAATCCGTCTGATCGCTCTTTTGCCAGAGTACAAGAGCAAACGGGATGTTTGAATGGATGGAACGCTGTGCGGACGGATTATTCGGCCACTTCGGTTTGGTCGGGTTTCCTCTTGTTGTTGAGGTGCCGCATCAAGATCCGTGTCATGTCGTTGGGGGAAATGTCCCGATGCAAGGCACCTCCGTGTGCGATGGAGATTTTTCCGGTCTCTTCGGATACGACCAGAATGATGGCATCCGAAATTTCGCTCATGCCGATCGCGGCACGGTGTCGTGTTCCGTAGGATTTCGGCACTTCGCTTTGGGTTACCGGCAGGATGCACTTGGCGGCAACAATACGATCTCCTTCGATGACAACGGCCCCGTCGTGCAGCGGGCTGTTCTTGAAGAAGAGGTTTTCGAGCAGCGGGGTTGATATCTTGGCATCGAGGGCAATGCCTCCCTCCGTGATCAGTTTCAGATCGCTGTGACGTCCGATGACGATCAACGCTCCGGTCTTTGTCTCGGCCATATCGCGGCAGGCGGTAACGATCGGGGCTACGATATTGATCTCGGTTTCATCGTGACGGCTAAAGAATTTTGTCAGGAAATTGAATCTTTTTTGACGCATGCCGATCATTTGCAGGAATCGTCTGATTTCGGGTTGGAAGACGATGATTAGGGCGATTACGCCGACGCTGACAAACTGCCCGAGTATGGATGAGAGCAGTTCCATATTGAGCGTGCGTACGACGACCCACATCAGGTAGATCATGATGATTCCCGTGATGATGTAGGGGGCATTGGTTCCCCGGGTCGCGCGGTAGATCCAGAACATGATCGCCGCTACCAGGATGATATCTATGAAGTCGATGAATGTGAACGGAACAAAACCCATAGCACGCTTTGCATTTTGCGCACAAAGTTAATAAAAAATAAATGCATATCCGCAATATTTCGAGTCGGGACACCAGATTATTCTATGGTCCTTGGGACGAAGGGAGGATTGGAGGATTGGAGGATTGGAGGATTGGACCGGTAGATCCTTCCATTTGTTATCGCAGTGTCGTCTCTCTTGGATTTCGAATCCAACAGCGTCCCGATCGTTTGAGTTTGGGCCCTATGTTGCAGCAAATCGAGTCTCTGATGAATTGTTTGTGTGTTGAGATGTTGTTGTACAATAATTTGCTTTATTTGTTTGAATTTAATTTTTGTTTGCTATCTTTAACATATCTGATATACATGGCCGACTCATACATTAACTAAAAAATTTAATGCCTATGAAACGTTTCTTTATTCTTTTATCGACCGTATTGTTGGCATTCAGCATGGGTGCTTGTTCCGACAATTCCGGTCAGGAGCCTAATCCGGATCCAGGGCCGAATCCGACACCCGATCCGGGAAAGGATGAACCTGTAGGAGGTGGGGTGGCAATCCCGATTCAACTTTTGATTGAAAAGGGTTCATTGATTAATTCCTATATCGATCCGACGGGACTGGAGGTCTCACTCTCCAATCAGGGAAAAAATATCGAGGTGCGCTGTTATGGCGACAAATTCTATTATTCCCGTATTTTGGGCAGGGAGTGGACCTGGTGGAATCAAACCCCCATTGGGATGACTCCTACCGAAGAGATGTATGCAGGATTTGAGGCTTTGGCTGCGGCTAATGGCGATACCGGATTCGAAGGAGCGGTCAGTGCCTTTTTATTCCCGTATGGTATGGATGAGAATACCTGCCTTTCACAGCCGATCCGTTCGATCGAGGTGACTGGAGCTAAGGCGTGGGACGAAGAGCATCCGGCCGGGGCTCCGCTCGGTGATATGATTCGGGTCTTTGCGCCCCGTTATTCGGAGATTTTTGACAGCGGTTATGAGTTGTTGTACCCTAACTGGGGAACACCTGATCGTTACGATCCGGAGGAGTATCCGAGACGGGAGGATTTCCCGCTTGATTACAGTTCGCGCGATGCCGACTGGAAATTGCTCTCAGAACTGGACGAGACGGATCTGGCCATCTTCCCAGCTCGGTTCACACTCAAGAGTCTCCCGTATCTCCCGTTGTCCGGCCAGCGGATTACCGTCAAGATTACTTTAGCCGACGGTACTGTGCTGACAGGTGTCTGCCTGGAATAGCCGAGGGAACAAGATTCGCATTTATTACCCAGACGAGGACTGCCGAAAATATCGGCAGTCCTCGTCTGGTGTGTGCCAGTTGGCTGATAGCGGACTCTTATTTTGCGAGAGTCGGTATGGCGGATGATATAAAAAACGGCCTTCCGAAGAAGACCGTTGTGCTTAGTGAGCAGGTGTTGCCCCGTTCCTATTTCTTGTCCTTGTTTTCTTCTGCATACAGACGGTTTACCTCCTGTAGTACGGCCGGTGAGATGTTGAGGGTCGAGTCGGCATCCAGCAGGGCGCTGCCGTCGAAGATGATTTTGTAACGACGGTCTGCATTGATGTTCTGGATGGCACGACGCATGAGATCCTGTGCGCGGTTCGTGAAGACGAAGTTTTCCTCGTCGAGTGTTTGTCCCTCTTTCTGAATGGTTGCCTGCAGCGAGGCCATGCGGTCTTCGAGTTTTTTTGCCTCGATCTGCATGTTGTTGGTGGTAATGAGTCCTTTCTGGTATTTCTCATTCAGCTGGGCAGCTTCAGCCTCCAGGTTCTGTCTTCTTTGCAACCATTTTTTCTGGGTTTTTTCGGTTTTCTCCTGCAGGGGGATTCCTTCGTTTTTGTAGATGTCGGATTCGGAAAGGACACCCTCGACTACTACGTATGCGATATCGGAACTGCCGACAGACTGTTGCTCTTCAGACGTAGCGTCGGTCGTAGGTTCTGCATTTTTGGTACCGCAGGCGGTCATTCCCGCCAGAGCGACCAGGGCCAAGAGGAAAAATTTTTTCATACTTTGTTATTTCGTAATTAGGTTAAATTTGTCGTAGTAAGAAGCAAAGGTAGAAAAAAATCTTTACTTTTGCCATGACTCATTTAAAATAGGAGCTTTATGTATGAATATATTGCCGGTTCGGTTGTGGAACTGGCTCCGACCTATGCCGTTCTGGATGCTGGGGGGGTCGGGTACTATCTGCAAATATCGTTGCAGACCTACTCGGAGATCGAGGGGGCCGAGCGAGCCAAACTCTACGTGCATCACGTGGTTCGGGAAGATGCGCAGCTTTTTTTCGGGTTTGCTTCGAAAACCGAACGGGAACTGTTCCGCCATCTGATCAGCGTGTCGGGAGTCGGGGGCAATACGGCCCGGATGATCCTTTCGACCTACTCGCCGCGTGAGTTGCAGAATATCATTGCGACCGAGAACGCCGTATTACTTAAGAATGTGAAAGGGCTCGGTTTGAAAACGGCCCAGAAGATCATTGTCGAGTTAAGCGGGAAACTGACTGGATTGGGGGTGAGTGAAGAGCCGACGACTCCGACAGCGGCTCTTGCCGAGTACGAAGAGGCATTGGCAGCATTGGTAATGCTTGGGTTCGGGAAGGCGGCTGCCGAGAAGGTTGTCAAGGCGGTTGTGCGTGAAAATCCGGGAATTTCAGTCGAAGAACTTGTGCGTATTTCGCTCAAACGATTGTGATATTATCTTTCGAATAGGCTTCTATATACGAATAACCGTATTTTTGCGTTTCTTTGATTAGAAAGAGTGTGTCGGAAAGGGAATCACTTGCGATTTTTTTTGGAATAGAGAGAAAAATGGTTCATGTAAATAAATCGAAAATAAATTATGATGGAATTCCTTTCTGGAAAATAGTAACAAATATAAAGAAGAAAAGAGATGGGTGTATATATGGATTTTATCTGGATTATGGCTGCTGTTTTGGGCCTGTTCCTGCTCGTTGTCCTGATCTTTATCGGGTTGAAAAAACATAAAAAAGCGAAATTGCAGGACGGTCGACGTCGAGTTTGACGGTCGACTTGCCAGAGTA
>MHCFR05601__coassemble_722_pt1 | contig 52039 bp, 42 predicted proteins | sample MHCFR05601__metabat2_high_PE_060 | metagenome-assembled genome bin MHCFR05601
GGTATCAAATTACAACGAGTATTGAATGTATAATTTGATAATCAGAAAGATATAGAATGTTATTCGGTTCAAGCGTGGATCCAGGATTTTTTTCAATTCCATTCAGTCAAAATAAGACCGACTCCTTCGACGGCCAACCTCTTCCCGACTGAAATTTCTATCCTTTTTTATCTCCATTTCTCTACTTTTTTATCGAAAAACGATAAAAATTATTTGAAAATCGAAATTTGATTATTATCTTTGCTGGCGACTGAAGAAATTACCCGTTGTCAGACAGGAGCCGGATACAAAACTATCGAGGAGTACCACCCGCTCAGAGACAGAGGGCACAAAGCAAAAAAAATATAACTACATATATGGATCGGACACAGAAAAAATCCCTTCGCCGACATTTGTTATTCATATATATCGGCTATTTCCTGGCTTTGACCATCGGATTCATACACAGTTTCGTTCCCAACGTCTCATCAAGCTGGTCCGCCGGATGGAATGCCGCAACGGAAGATATCCAAATGCAGGAGAAACACGGAATCGACCAACGCACCTATTTCTTAACGGCCCGGCTGAAAGAGCCAACCTCTGAGCAGTTGATCCCCGCTCAGACCCGGCATGCAATAGAGGCCCGCAATGCCGACGTAACGGTCGAAGCCGAATATACGAGCGCAAACCTCTACGTGAAGACCTCCGACGAGAGCGACCCGGAGTTAGTACGCCAGCTCAACAAGGCAAACTACTCACTCCTGCTCTTCATCCCGGCGCTGCTGGCCAAACTCGCGATCCTGATTCTGGTCGCATTGATCATCAATATCCTGCGGAAATCCGTACGGGACGAGCAACCGCTTCCGACACGAATCATCATCTATTCGCGCATCATCGCCGCCCTGCTGATCCTCTCCGAAATCTGCACTGCACTGGGTGCCTACATCTACCACCATGCCGCCCAAATACTGCTCGAAGGCTCCATGCTGCAAGTCGATGCCACTTTCCCGCTCAACTACTGGAATATTTTTATGGCCATTCTGGTCCTCTTCTCGGCCGAGGTATTCTCCATCGGATCCCAACTGAGCGAAGAACAAAAATTGACGATCTGAGCCATAAACGCAAAAACTATATTTACGAACGTAAGCCGACATAACGGCGCAAACAGGACGAAAAAAGGACAGTATGCCAATAATCATAAATATAGATGTCATGATGGCCAAACGGAAGATCTCGCTCGGAGATCTGGCCGAACGGGTAGATATTACCCCGGCAAACCTCTCCATCTTGAAAAACGGGAAGGCAAAAGCAGTGAGATTCTCAACATTGGAAGCCATTTGCAGGGAACTGGATTGCCAACCCGGAGACATCATCGAATACCGCCCCGAAGAAAATTCGGAAAAATAAACATACTTTTATTCAATCAACGTTAAAACAAACATCATTATGAAACGGTTCATTCTATTGTTCGTCGCTTTGGTGACAATGACGAATGTAATGGCCCAGCTCAATCCGGGCGACCCGATTCCGATGGATCCCAACGTACGTTACGGGAAACTCGAAAACGGTATGACCTACTACATCCGTCACAACGAAAAGCCCAAGAATTTGGCGAATTTCTACATCCTGCACAACGTGGGTGCCATCCAGGAGGAGGACTCCCAACAGGGGTTGGCTCACTTCCTCGAGCACATGGCCTTCAACGGCACGAAAAACCTGCCCGGCAAGACCATGATCGAATATCTGGAGCGCAACGGTGTCAAGTTCGGCAACGACCTGAATGCCTATACCTCCTTTGACGAGACCTGCTACAATCTGGACAACGTTCCGACGACCAATCCGGGCGTAATCGACACGGCCCTGCTGATTCTCCATGACTGGTCGCACTTCATCACCCTTGCCCCCGAGGAGATCGACAACGAACGCGGCGTCATCATGGAGGAGCTGCGTACACGTGACGGCGCCTCGTGGCGTGGAATGATCAAACGCTTCCAGGCCATCAACAAGGGGACCAAATACGAGACCCGGAACATCATCGGATATCTCGACCAGCTGAAAAGCTTCGACTATCAGGACCTGCGCGACTTCTACAACAAATGGTACCGCCCCGAGTACCAAGGTATCGTCATTGTCGGTGACATCGACGTGGATGCAATCGAGGCCAAACTCAAGGAGCTGATGAGCGACATCACCCCTTCGCCGGCCGATGCTCCCCAGAAGGAGACCTATCCCGTCCCCGACAACGAGGAGCCGATCCTGAATATTTTTGCAGATCCTGAGAACACCTCGTCGCTCGTCTATGTATTCATCAAACGCCCGGCTCTGCCGCACCAATTCAACAACCTGGTTCTTCGCGAGCAAATCGACCTGCTGGATACCTACGTTTCCATGATGGCCGGGAATCGTCTCACTGAAATCTCCATGCAACCCGATGCACCCTTCCTGGGCGGATACATGGCCATCGGCGATATATTGCACATAAACCCGCTGCACGACGAGGTTACATTCATCGCACAGACCCGCGAAGGTGAAATCCTGCGCGGATACGAGGCTCTGGTCTCCGAAATGGAGAAGATTCAACGTTACGGATTCACCCAAGGCGAATTCGATCGTGCCAAAGCTGAACTGCTCAGTCAGGTCGAGACGATCTACGCCAACCGCAACGACCGCGACAACGCCTACTACATCAGCCTCTATCTGGAAAACTTCAAGACCAACAGCGCCATTCCGGATGCCGAAACCTCTTACAACCTGGATAAACAGCTTCTCGAGCAAATTACGCTGACCGATATCAACATGTGGGCACAACAACTGATCACACCGACCAATCAGGTCATCTCGGTTGAAGTCCCCGAGAAGGAAGGCCTGGCAACACCGACCGCCGAGGAGATCCTGAACGTCCGTAACACGGTAATGAACGCCGAGGTAGAGGCCTACGAGGATACGACCGTTCAGATGCCGCTGATCCCGGAGAATGTAAAACTGAAGGGGTCGAAAGTAAAGAAGAGCATCGTCAACGAGGAGATGGGAACGACCGAATGGATCCTGAAGAACGGTGCCAAGGTGATCGTAAAACCGACCCAGCTCAAAGCCGACGAGGTTCTGCTGAGCGTATCGGCCGATGGCGGTGCAGCACTGCTCCCCGATGAACTGGTCATGACGGCTCAGTTCCTGCCTGTCGTATCGAGCATGTCGGGTGTCGGCCAGTTCTCGGCTACCGAGCTTGAGAAGCAGATGGCCGGCAAACGTGCCGGAATCGGTCTGAGTGTCGATACCTACCGTCACGGCATGAGCGGATCGAGCACTCCGAAAGATCTCGAAACACTGCTCCAGCTGCTCTACCTGAACTTTACCGCTCCGCGCTTCTCGGAGGAGGATTTCAACACCACGATCACCACGTATCGTTCGTATGTCGAGAACCAGACTTCGAATCCGAACTACATCATGCAGCGCGAGACCCTCAAGACCCTCTACAACGACAACCCCCGTATTCAAACGCTGACTCCCGAAGCCCTGGATGCCATGACCTTCGAGAGCCTGCCGGAGATTTACGCCACTCTTTATCCCGGTGCAAACGGATTTACCTTCACGTTTGTCGGCAACGTGGATCTCGAAACGCTGAAACCGCTCGTAGAGAAATACATCGGCTCGATTCCCGCAAACAAAGAGGCTCTCTCGTACAAGGATGACGGTGTACGTACGGCGACGGGCGAAGTCGTAACCGACTTCACCACACCGATGATTCAACCTAAAGTATCGGAGATATTTATCCTGACGGCTCCGGTTGAATTCGATATGCACAACGAGCAGGTACTCCAGTTGCTCCAACTGGCACTGCGCACCCGATATACGGAGTCTATCCGCGAAGAGAAGGGCGGTTCCTACTCGGTAGCCGTATACAAAGATCTTACGGATCGCCCGATCGAACAAGGTGTCATGCAGATCGCTTACGATACGAACGAGGAGATGGCTGATGAACTGGCGGAGATCGTAATCGACGAAATCGAAACCATCGCAAACGAAGGCCCCAATACAGAGAATATCGAAAGCTCGCGCGAATACCTGATCAAGGAGTTCAACAGCGCTCTGGAGAGCAACAGTAGCTGGATCAGTATCCTCAATGCCTACTATCGCTACAACCAGAACATGCTGGCCGATTATGTATCGTCCATGAGCAATGTTACGTACGATGAAATTCGCGACATGGCCAAGACGTTGCTCGACAGCGGCAACCTGATCCATGTTACCATGCGTCCTGAAAAGGTTGCAAGCGAAGAGTAGACATCTCTTGTTTCGCAAAGCCGTCCGCCCCGATCTACAGATCGGGGCGGATATTTTTATCATCACAGGAGAACTTTTCCGAAAGAACATCATGAATCCGGATCGAACGGCTGGTTGTACAGACCATCGAAACGCTCATCCTCATCCTCATCCTTGATCGCAAAATCCTTTCTCAAAAGAATTCTCTTTCGTCCCCGGGAACGAACCGTTCACACGCATCGAACAAACGACATTTTTCATAGAATATCTCTTTCCCCGATGGAGCATCCAGGTTCCCAAAGACTACCTCCCTTACGGAGGAGCATCCCGGATTTCATTTCGGTGAAGAAGTTTCTTTCCAAAAAGAGATACGGGATCTCTTTTTTTCATATAACAGAATATCAAAAGACAAAAAGGAGGAGGAAGATTCGGATACCCGAATCTTCCTCCTCCTTTTTGTAAAATCTATGCGAAACTCTTACGGTTATTATTTCACCACGTCACTTGCTCTATTAAGCAGCAACTGGTAAGCTGCTCGCGAATCTCCCGTATCGGGAGCAAATTTCGTATAAATAGCCGTAATGTTTACAGTCTCTCCATTCTTCGGGATCATCTCCTCGCGGAAATCACTGTAACCGCTCGTACGCACAACATAGTTTCCCGGCAGATTGTTCAAATCACCGTAAGTAAACCAGGCGGATCCATAGTAATAGGTCGTACCGGACTTGTGTGCCCACGTTGCATTCTCAATGAATTCGGCCCAGGTAAGCGTCTGATCGACATTGGCCCAACCCGAAGAGTTGACATCATAGGAGGAGCTGTTGGCAAAGTAGTTCGGGAAGGTGTTTTTATATCCCCATCCGGCAGTACCCCACTCGCTGCGAACCCCCTCGAAACGCACCAGACGGCCCAGCGAAGCATCCGTCAGCGAAGCATAATTCGATGCATTCACCACCAGCGTATCGGCCGACGTCATCCCGACGAACTCACCCGACTTGATATGCTGATCGACCAGATACTGATCCTCGATGTTGCCGTTCGCATAACTGCTGTTGCGGGAAGCCACTCCGATACTGATCATCGTACGGTAGTTACCCAGCGTCAGATCCTTCAGTCTCACATAAACGATCTTTCCGGCCGGGTAGGACATATAGTAGTCCTGATAGAGTTTAACCTCGATGGCCGACTGGCTATCCTCGTCATACAGGTACATCGACTTATAGACGTTACCGGCCTCGTCGCTCGAAATCACCTTGCCTCGAATAACGAGATCTTCCGTAATCGTCAATGACTCTCCGATACCTCCTCCGGGATATGCCTCGTTAAAAATCTGCTTCAATTCCGCGATCGAAATGAGCTGATCCGATTCGAAATCGGCATCCGTCCAGACCTTGTTCGGGCCCGGCGTGTCGAAATCATTATAACAGCCTCCGAAAAACAAACTTGCTGTTACAAGAAGCAATATCGTTACTATTTTGTTCATATTCTTACTGTATTAAGTTAAGATGTTAGAGGTCGTCGTTAGAAGCGGAAATATACATTCAGGTAATAGGTCGTACCGAACATGTAGAAGTACTTTGAAGGGAACTTCTGGTAAGAAGTCGGATTGCTACTCTTCTCTCCGATCCACTGTACACGCATCTGCTCGTAACCACCCGTCTTGATATTCTGGTCGTTCAGGATGTTCTTCACCTCCAAGCTGAATCCGAGCGTATAGCGGCGCTGGATGTACCAGTTTTTACCGATGCTTGCGCTGAGCGTATAGGCCGGGCTGAACTTCTCCTGGCTGCGGAGTGCCTCGATCTCATCGGGAGTCATCGTCGGCAGCAGCACCTCGTCCGTACGATAAAGCGGGTTCATCGACAGATACATGTTGTCGTAGTAGTTGAAATCAACCGAAACGAAGATATTGTTCGAACTACGATACGACAAACCGACGTTCATTGCCGTCTGAGGCGTACTCTCGATACGCATATCTTTCCAATATACCGTACCCGAGTTCATCGGCTGCGCGCTGTTATCGGCAATCTGCTCGTAGTACGGATTCGACGTATAGGTGTACTGACCGTAGCTGATCGCTCCGTTCAGAGAGAGTCCCTGATAGATCGGAATCGACATGCCGAACTCCAGACCGAAATACTGCTCGTCGATACCGCTCATGGCAAAGTTCGTATAGGTCTTCTGTACGTCATCGTAGAACGAGATCACCTTCGAAAGGTCGTTCATCTTCGTATAGTAACCCGACAGACGCAGTTTGTAGTCACCGTAGCGCAGGTTGTACGATGCATCCACACCGTAGATCTTCTCGGTGGTCAAACCGGGGGTTACGGAGTTACGCGTACGCGGCGAAACGAACGCCGACTGGAACGTCGGAGCATTCTCCATGGCGATACCGTTCAGCTCGAAGTTATGGTTAGCGTTGATTGCATACTCCAAATTAACCTTTGCCTTATAGGTAAAGTATTTGAGACGCTCCGACTCGCCCTTCGAGTTGTTGGGGAACAGACCCTTGCGCCACATACCGTCACGCCACATCGAAGTTCCGCCGACCTCCAGACCAAGTCCCAGGCCGAATCCGCCCCAGCGACCCGTATAAGAGCCCCAGACGTTACCCGTGCGGACGTGCGCCTTGTAGTTATAGCTGAACTTGTCGCCCTCGCGTACGGCACGTGCATGGCCATACTGCTCGTAGTAATCCAGATCGTTCTGTGCCGAAATCGGATCGGAGAAGTCGCGCTGTGCGAACTTGTCGACATCGACCCAATAGTCTCCACCGAGCAGATCCTTGATCTGATCGTAGTACGAGGTCTTGTTCACGCGGTAGTTTGCACCGAACATGATCTTGGAGTTATCCTTGAAAATATGGGAATAACTTGCCGTCAGATTCCAATCCAACTGGTCCGTATGACGCTCCTCGATGATATAGTTCGAGCGCGAGCCAGGGCCGTAGGTAGCCAAATCCTCTGCCGTCTGGAATCCGCGGTTCACGTTGTACATCCGGTCGAAATTGAAGTAGCGGATGTCGTTCACGTTACGCTCCCAGCGATCAGCCAACTGAGCGGCAGCCATTCCTGCAGCCTCCAGGTTGGTGGCATTGAGCAACTGATAGCTCGGCAGGTTGCGGTAGTAATCCGGACGCGGGTCGGGACCTCCATACCACGACAGAGCCGAATAACCATTCTGACCGAAACGGAACGAAGTCGCCAGGTTCAACTGCGAACGATCGTCGATTTCGAACGTGTAGTTGGCCATGACGATCGGCTCATGGTACTCACGGATACGGCTGTTACGCAGTTTCCCTGCCTGATAACCTACGTTGGCGTTGTAATAGTTATTTCCCACCAAATCATAAACCTCCTGCGTGGTCGCCTGCTGAGCACCGCGCTGGGTCGGAGCCCCCATAACAGTCAAGCTCAAACGATGACGCGAATTAAAAATCTTTTCGGCCGATGCGAAATATCCGAACGCATTGTAAAATACACCGTCAACATACGAGTTCCCACCCTGACGGGTCGAAAGAGAGAAGGCATACGACCATCCGTTATCCTGCAATCCTGACGCATAGGTTACCATGGCACGGAAACGGTACGAAGAGTTGCCGTTTACCAAACTTACACGCAAGCCCTGACGGAGCTGCGAGGCACGTGCATTGATGTTGGTCGTACCACCGATACCGCCGACACCATAATCCGACAACGTAAGACCCGTAGTGATCTCCTGGTTGCGGGTTGCCTCATTCAGACCGGTCCACAACGACCAGGGCGAGTAGCCAGTCAAAGCGTCGTTGAAACGGATTCCGTTCAAATAGATGTCCGAATACTGCGAGTCGTAACCGCGCACATTGAAGCGCATCTCGCTGAAACGATACGAAGCGATGTTGTTGAACACATCCTTCGATGCGGAGAGGGACGAAGGCAACGAATAGGCATCGTTACCCGAGTCGAAATCATACTCGGCGAAGACCGAATCATCGATCGCTTCCTGAGCCAGATCGGGCGCCAGAATCACCAGATTCAGATCGCGCATCATGTCTTCAACCCGAACTACGAGCGTTTGATCCTCGAACTCGGGAGCCTCGATCGTCAAAGTATATTCGCCATTCTCCAAACCGTCGAATACGAAGTTACCCTGATTGTCAGTCATCACGTCACGGTCACCCGGTGAAACGACGACTCGTGCGCCGTCGATGGCCACACGGCCGTCGCGGGAAACCACCTTACCCTTCAAACCGCCCGTCTGAGCCAGCGCTCCGAACGACAAGAGGGTAAATACAACAATTAGTAGACTTTTTATTCTCATATCTTATAAGGGTTTATTTACCAATATAGATGTAAACGGGGAAGTGGTCGCTGAAACCGCCCTGGAAGTTGTTTCCCACGAACGTACGCAGCGGATAACCCTTGAACTGCCCCTCTTTCTGAATCATGTAGTTACGTTTGAAAATATTGCCGTAAAACTTCGAATTCGGAGCCTGAAGAATCCGCAACTCACCGGGATCGCCTGAAACGAGATTCTCCGTCACGATAATATTGTCAAAGATATTCCATGCATCGCCATAGGCCAACGTTCCCAAGCCGGCTCGCAACATGGCTGCATAAGGTGCGAAAAAGTCGCCCGGTTCCAATTCCTTGACCTTACCCTTGGCTCCCATGGCTACTGCTATACTCGGATCGGTCGGATCGTCATTGAAGTCTCCCATAGCCACAATCTTCGTAGCCGGATTCAACGCCAGCACCGAATCGGCAATATGGCGCATCTGTTCGCCGGCAGCCACGCGTTTGAACTCCGAAGCATCCTTGCCACCCAGACGCGACGGCCAGTGGATCACCATAAAGTAGAAGGGTTCGTCATCGATCGTACCCCACATGGTCACGATATCACGAGTTCTGAAATCGGGCAGTGAAGGTACATGGAGCCGAATGGGGGCGCTACCCTCCAGTTTGAAAATATCGGGACGATAGAGGAACGCGACATCGACACCACGCGCATCGGGCGAATCGTAATGCACGATACGATAGTTGGCCGGGGCCAGCTTTTTCGTAGCCACAATATCCTCGAGTACCGCACGATTCTCGATCTCGGAAACGCCGATCACGGCCGGATAGTTCTTGTCGATGGCGGCAATATCGAAAAGTACCCGTTCGATATTGCCCAATTTCTTCGTATACTTGGCCGTATTCCATTTCTTGGGACCCTCCGGAGTGAACTCCTCGTCGAATGTCTGCGGGTCTTTGAGCGTGTCAAAGAAGTTTTCCATGTTGTAGAAAACCACCTTGAACGGCTTTTGCGCGAAGCAGACGGCGAAGACCGCTAACAACGCTATTGTAAAAATCAGTCGTTTTTTCATTGCTCTATTCTTCTATTATTGAATACCCCATTGACTGGGTGCATTCTGTGCTTTAACCACTTTGGCAACCTCTTCGTCGATATTCGGGAAGAACGTAAAACCGGTTATCTGCTCGATCTCGGCGACACTCCTACAGATCTCAGTCGAAGGTTGCGTACTGCTGTAACTCCGCTGCTCAACCCAGAAACCGATTGCCTTCAGCTCGTCAGCCGAACACTCCGTAACCTTTTTCCCGGTCTGGCCGTTTTTCGTGCGCAACAATACCTTGAAATAGTTGGTCGGGACGGGACACTTCATACCGCTCTTATCCGTTGTTGTGGTGCTGGTATCGGCATAATAACACCCCGTTACGACATAGAGCGTATCGGCACACATGTTGTCCCGGACCTTCGTCTCAAGATTGGCCCACATATAACGGTTGAGCGACCCGAGCTGCGGCGTCATGTTGGTCGCATAGAAAGTCTGGGCGTTCAACTCCGCATTGGCCGTACGATCGGCCGAAGGGATCTGATGGCCCCGATCATAGCTTCCGGAATAGGATCCTGCCTTCAAATTGGGCTGATAGTCGTAATCGATCTTCGGATCGTAGGTAAAATTGTCATCCCGGCTGGCCGATCCTCGATAGGCCGTATGCATCGGATAGGCGACCCAATGCGCCACGTGCAGTTCCTTGTCGTAGCAGAGCGAGAAGTTCCGCACATTACGGCCGTCCAATCCGGCAAAATGAGTCAGATAGATATAATTCGGATCCTCCTCTTTGACCGGCAACTCAGCCCATGCTTTCGCGTGCCCCTCCGTATAGGGATCATTCGTCGATGAGGAGGTAAGTTGGGTAAGCGTCAAGGTCTGTGGCGTACCACCGACAAAACAGAACTCGATCGTCGCTTTACGCGCCGAAGATTCACTGTTCGTCTTGTAATATACGTCCAATACATTCATATTGGCGGCCGACTGCACTACCCCGGATTTGGTCGAGGCTGTCGGATCGCTGAGCTTGAACGAACACCACGAGGTCCCGTCCGTAATCTCGGCACTCCACGAGGCTCCGAGCGTTCCGGTGATCTGGATCGCAGCCGAACCCTCGCTGGCGCTCACCTCGGAGGAGTCCCTCCAGGTTGCAATTCCCTGCGCATCGTTCGCACCCTCCTTCTCGCTGCAGGAGACGATTCCCGTCGTCAGCAGCGCCAGACAGAGGTAGATCCAGACAACTCGGCAATATCTCTTCGTCAATGTCATGGGTCAAAAAAAGTAGAAATTCAAAACCTTCTTTAGACGATCAGGCTCCTGGAGGGATCTCTCCCTCCAGGAGCTGTATCTATCGTCACCAATTAGTTCTTTTTGAAAAGGTAAACACCATATGTACCGGTTGTCGGAGAGCTATACGTGCGCAGAATTGCCTTGTAAGTCTGCGTACCCGACTGCAAATAGGATTCATTACACAGGGCTACCAGACGTCCGCTCTCCTCAGAGAAGATCCACTCAACAGGCGATGCAGACCACTCAAGACGGCGATTCTTGATTTTGTCTCCGCTCTCGATTTTGCGGCTACCCAAATATTGATCCCCGACTTTTATATAATAACCGTTAGCTGTTCCAGAAGCAACCAGTTCGATCTCTCCAGGAGTTCCCGTCGGAGTATCCGTAATGGCAGCAGGAAGCGTCGTTGTCTCGAGCACGCCATCAGCAAATGTCATCGGAACCGTATAAAGATCGGCATTCGAATCCGTCTCCGTATTACCATCAATCGTACCAGTCCAGACTGCATAGAAATCTTTATCAGCTTCAACAGCCGGCTGTGGATTATCTCCACCGACCCTCGACTTTATCGTTTCTCCTTTTCCTACAAATCCAGCCATATAGTAGGTTCCCGGGACGATAGACGAGACTGTCGTTACCAACGTCAGTCCATCACTCGGAGTAGGAGTGGTATTTCCTGCCAGAACAACGGGAACCGTTACGCTGTTGCCGCCAGCCAGAGCAATCGTCATCGTCTGATTGACAGCCTCCTGAGCCGTATTGGCCCCAGCCGTAACCGTTACAATATTGGAACTGTTGTCAACCGTTGCGCTGAGAAGACCGTTCAGGCCACTCACGCTCAACAGATTATCACCTTTATTTACAACCGATACGGTAACCGTCTTCTGACCGCCTTCAGCAGGGAAGCTCAAGCTGGTCGGATTGACACCCGAAATGGTCGGAGTCGAGATATCGCTGAAATCGGCAACATCCTGCAGGTTGCGCGGAACGAGCTGGCCTTTACCGCTAAATACGGCAGCCAGGCCGGAGATGTTACCCGTCGTAGCGACGAAAGGAACGTTCTCGAATACGGTCGGATTCTCGGTTGTACTCTTCTTGCAGAAGACCGTGAAGTTCTGGCCTGCAGCCGTGAACGTATGCGAGGTGTTGGCCGTCGTGGTAGCCCATACGCCGCCCGTTGCGATCGAGGCGTTCTCGATCGTTACGGCCATAGCCTGGTATGCTACCAGCTCCGTTGCTGCAATCTTCACCTCGGTAATGGTAGCCGTACCCAACTTCTCGATCTTGCACCAGGTTGCATTCTTATCACCGGTCAACTCATACATACCGCTGTAGTTCTGATATTTGGCCATACCCTTGAGCAGCGTTACACGAACCTTGTCGCCACGAGTCAGCCCCAGCGTCGAAGGCTCGATCTGGCTGCCGTACAGCGTGATACCGTTACCGGCCTCCGTAGCACCCTCGGTAGCGAGAGCCAGGTTGTTGTAGGTGTAGTTGCCACCTGCAACATCAGACATTACCACGGCATCGAAGTAGTAGTCGTTCGCAGCATCGAGCACGGTTCCCGTCTGCATCGGCTCAGGCATTTTGGCGATCAGCTCCGGAATGGTGGTCTTGATCGCATCACCCGGTTCGGGATCAACAGAGCCGCCACCGTTCTCCAGATCAACCTCCTGGCCGCCGTTACCCTCGATCAACTGCAGGTCATCGATTGCAAATACCGATGCCAGATCGGCCGTAAAGCGAATCGACAGCTGGTTGATAGACTCTTTCAGCGTGAAATCAACAGCGAACTGGAGCCAGTAAGGATCCGTGGTATCATCACCACCTATCTTCTCATAGGTCAGATTCTCCACCCACGTTGTACCGTTTCCTACAGCCACATGGAATGACTCCGGTTTGAAGGTATTGTCATAAGAACCGCTATTGTTCTTCGCATAGGCACCACCGAAGACGATACGGAAGTTCGTTTTGCCCGAAGGCAGCGTGATATTCATAATATCGAAGTTCGCAGGCGCGCTGCCGAAGAAGATCTTGTTCTGCCCCGAAGCACCATCGTAGCCACCGCTCTGTTTCGAGGAAGAGCGAACCGATACGTTCGAAGAGGCGTATGTTACCGTCGAATTACCCGAACCCGTTGCATTCTTCCAGGCATCGCTTTGATCGAGGAACGGCCAACGATCGCTGCTGTCCTTCGCAGCCAGCGTCTTATCGAAGTTATTTGAATAGATCGCATCGCCCGAAGGATCCGGAGGAGTTACACCGCCTTTCAGATCAACCTCCTGACCGCCGTTGCCGGTCTGCAGAGTAACGTCATCCAAACGATATACGGAGGAAGTCTTTGCCGTGAAACGGATGTAGAGCGAAGAGGTCGCCTCCTTGAGCGTGAAGTCCGAAGTGGCCAGTACCCAATACGGATCGACCTGATCACCGTCGTTCACCGTGTAGGTAATCGGCGTAAAGCTCGTACCGTCGGCACTCAGGGCAACCTCGAAATTATCGACATTAAAGTTGTTCGTGCTGCCGTCATAGAACTGACCGCCGAAGGTCAGACGCAACTTGGTCTGCTCCGAAGTCAGAGCGATGTTCTTCACCGTAAAGGTAGCCGGAGCACCGCCGAAGAAGATGACGTTCGGACCCGAAGCGCCTTCGTATGCACCCGAACTGCTCTTACCCGAGTTACGGAGCGACGCGTTGTAACCTTCGAACGTTACGCCTTCAGCTCCGGTACCCGTCGTAGTCCATCCCGTATAGTCCGCAACATAGGGCCAGCTCTGCGAATCCAACTGCGCCGTACCCATCGTCTCGTTAAAGATAACGGTGGGAGCCACAATCTCTCCCTGAGCGACCGTTACCACCTGCGTCTGCAGGTCTCCATACGAGTTGTAGATAGCAAAAGTTACTTTGGCCGTACGTCCCTGATTCGATGCAGGCATCGAAACGGCAATGGACGCATCGCCCTCACCTTCCGTTGCCGAAAGGCGTACCCAACTCTGCTCCTCCTCGACGGTTGCACGCCAAGGACGGTTTGTCTGAACGGTAAACACACCGTTCCACTCATCAGCAGGCTGCCCCTCTTCATCAAAAGCCAACGTCGTCGGCGTGACTTCCAGATAAGGAGCGCCTTTGTCCTCATTGTCATCGACGCAACCGGTGACGGTCAGCACAACCGCCATCATCGCCCCGAAAAACAAGTTCCATAAGCTACTTCTTTTCATAAGTAATTAATTTTTAATTAATAGAGTGTTATAAATTAGGTTATGATAGAATCGTTCAAAAGCCCGTTCCGTTGTCTATGTATTCTTTTTGCGGGCCAAAATTACAATATATTTATCATTAAAATCATTACAATACCATTAAATCGCATAGTGCAAGTTTACACATTTTTTATAAAAATTGCAAAAATCCGACCAAATCGAACCATCCCGTATAAAAACATTAAGGCGTGAGGTACTCCCACACGCCTTTCGATTTATGTGGACTCGTTTATCGGATTCGATCGAGCGACCGCACCAGTTTTTCGTCTTTCAGGATAGCACGTGCCGCCAGGAAGTCGAACACGAGACAAACAACCGGGAAGATGAGCGCAACTTTCAATTCCTGGCCATAGAACTCACCGCCAGAGAAGAAGCGGCGACACAGGAAAAAGTAGATCCCCATCATTCCGATCGATCCTATCAGCAACATCAACTCGGCCACACACAGCCGGAATTGCAACATTCTGCGTTTGAAGAGGAAGATGACCACCAACGGCAGTACAGCCGTCAGAACGAGCAATATTCCCAGGTAGACAGTCGACTGCACGATGTTTCCGGCCGCATCCCGCACCCCGAAAGCCGTCAGGAGATAGGTACCTCCTTCATTCGAGAAGCCGGCCAGCGGCAACCACAGAGTCAAGCCGGTAAGGATCACCACGATGAGCAGATATAAGGTCTGAATTCTTTGAATCATAAGTTTCTATTTAAGCGTTTTTTCGATCAAATATTTATTACGTTCACTGGAGGCACGGTTGATCAGCTCGCCCAGGAATCCTGCCAGAAACAACTGCACGCCCAACACGACTGCCAACAGCGAGAGATAGAACAGGGGTTGATCCGTCACGGCACGCAACGGGAGTTCATGTGCCTGCTTATAGAGTTTGGCCCCGATCACCCACACGGTCGTACATCCGCCGATAAGGAACATCAAGGTTCCGAGACCACCGAAAAAGTACATCGGCGAGCGGCCGAAACGGGACATGAACGAAACGGTGATCAGATCCAGATACCCCTTCACCATCCGCTCCATGCCGAATTTCGAAAAGCCGTATTTCCGGGCGCGATGCTCGACCACTTTCTCACCGATCCGCTTGAATCCGGCCTGTTTGGCCAAAATCGGAATGTAGCGGTGCATCTCGCCGTATACCTCGATCGACTTGACCACTTTCCGTCGGTAGGCCTTCAGACCGCAGTTGAAATCATGCAGTTTGATCCCCGAGACGGTACGGGCCGTCCAGTTGAAGAACTTGCTCGGCCAACGTTTTCCGACAGGGTCGTAGCGTTTTTTCTTCCATCCCGAAACCAAATCATACCCCTCGTCCAGAATCATGTGCCGCAAAGCGGGGATCTCGTCGGGAGAGTCCTGCAAATCGGCATCCATCGTGATAACCACCTCTCCGGCCGCCTCGGCAAAACCGCAATAGAGCGCAGCCGACTTGCCGTAGTTGCGTGCAAATTTGATTCCCTTCACGGAAGGATAACGCCCGCGCAGGGATTCGACCACCTGCCACGAGTTGTCGTTCGAGCCGTCATCGACCAGGATCACCTCATACGAGAGCCCTTCGCCACGCACGACACGGTCGATCCACTCGACCAGTTCGGGCAGCGACTCCTCTTCGTTGTAGAGCGGAACAACAACCGATATGTCCAACAATTTTTCCATCGATGTTTCCTATTCTTCCGACTGGGGACCGAACGGCCGCGGAGCCCGAGCCAGCACGGCAGCCAAAATAAGCGACAAGAGACCGCCTACGAGCAGGTTACCGAATACTGCACTCCAGACCGTCGCCAAAATGGAAGGTTCGGGCATACTCTGCATCTGTTCGAAAGTCTGCGCATAGAAGCCCTCCATCGAAGCCGGCACACCGCCACCCGAAATCGCCTGCGACATTGCGTTGATGTACCGATCCATATATTCCGAATATCCGATCAGGACACTGCGGTATAGGAATTCGATCACACCTTTAATCAAGGCCGCCAGCAGGACCATTGCGATCAGGAATCCGAAGCCCTGGCCGAACGAGAATCCCTCTTCGGGGGCATAGGCTGCACGACGACGCTTGGTGAAATAGTAAAGCATGACGATATACCCCACCGAGGCAATGACCCAAACCAAAGCCATGGCCATCATCAGCGGGAGTTTGCCGCTCAACATGAACGACTGCTCGATGATATAGGCGACAGACATGGCCAATCCGATGATTGCACCATACTTGCAGGCCTCATTCCAAAAGTTCGATTTTACCATTTCGTTTATCTTTTTTCAATATTTCTTACAACTGAAGCTCTCCTTTCCCGTCGCGCAGTACGACCGGGTCCTCATCGGTCAGATCCACCACGGTCGTCGGGACCGTATCGCCCATACCGCCGTCGATCACCAGATCCACATCCCGGCCGTAACGCTCCTCGATCAGCTCCGGATCGGTCAGATATTCCACCTCTTCGTCGTCCAATACCGACGAGGTCAACATCGGCACACCCAATCGTTCGACAATTGCCCGCGGAATCGAGTTGTCCGGAATCCGGATCCCGATCGTATGGCGTTTCTCCAGCGCCTTGTCCGGCATCCGGGAGGAGGTCTCCAGGAGGAACGTAAACGGTCCGGGCAGGTTACGCTTCAGCAGCCGGAACTGATCCTTGTCCACCCGGCAATAGTCGGAGGCCTGGGCGATCGAGTCGAAAACGACCGAAAAAGTGGTCAGGTTCTTCCCCTTGATACGACGCAAACGCTCCATGGCACGCGGCGAACGGATCGAACATCCGAAAGCATAGACGCTGTCGGTCGGATAGATGATGACTCCGTCCCTTTCAAGGAGGTCCACCACCTTTCCGATCTCCTTCTCCGAAGGATTCGAAGGATATATTTTCACCAACATAGAGGACAAATATACGAATTTTATTTGATATTGCGCTGATTCAACGCAGCGCTGTACGCTCTGGCGTTGGCCATATGCTCCGAATAGGTGCGTGCGAAATTATGATACCCGTCGAACGTGGGACGCGCACAAAAGAAGAGATAGGGATGTTCCTCGTAATTCAACACCGCATCGATGGCCGCCACACTGGGCATGGCAATTGCCGAGGGCGGAAGTCCCTTATTCAAATAGGTATTATAGGGCGACGGCGTACGCAGATGCTTGTGCAGGATCCGACGGAGCGAAAAGTCCTGCAGGGCGTATTTGACGGTCGGATCAGCCTGTAGGAGCATTCCCTTCCGCAGGCGGTTGATGTATACGCCGGCCACACGGGGCATTTCGTCGGCCTTGGCCGTCTCTTCCGTTACGATCGAGGCGAGCGTCATCACCTCGTCGCGGCTCAGGCCGCTGCGGCGGCGGGCGGCATCGCGCTCCTTCGTCCAGAAACGGTCGTACTCCTTGCGCATCCGACGAACGAAATCTTCGGGCGATACCGTCCAGTAGAACTCATAGGTATTGGGGATAAAGATCGAAAAGAGTTGCAGGCTGTCCGTTCCGACTTCGGCCGCCAGCCGGGGATCGGTCAGTGCCTGCATGAACTGCGTCGAATCGGCATCGAGCTGACGAGCCAAACGTGCAGCCAAATGGGCCCGCGTCTTGGCATAGTTGAGTGTTACACGCACCGGTGTCTGCAATCCCAGTTTGAGCATCCGCACCACCTCGATCACGCTCATTCCCGGCTCCAGCACATAGTGCCCCGGCTTGAAACTCTCCGAGAGGTTGAGTCGGTCGGCATACTTGCCGAAAGCCCACGTATGTCCGACATAAGGGCGCAGCGAATCGAGCAGCCCCGGATAATCGGTACGCGAACTCACATAGAGGTCTCGCGGCTCCTTGACGGCACTGCCATAGAACTGACGATAGAAAGTGTAACCGACGCCGGCCAGCAGCACGACGCACACGACGAGAAGGATGATCCAGGTTTTTCTGCGCATTCCGATTGATTTTTTTGCAAAGATACAAAAAAATCGTACCTTTGTGCCGGGTAAGTCTTATACGACCAGCTCCTACAGAATCCCCCAGGTGAGGAATCAAGCAAGGGTATGTGGTTGTAGCGGTGCGATATAAGTAGCTTACCCTTTTTTTGCCTTCCAACTACATATAAATATAAAATAAGAAGCACGCCCTTATCTGGACGTGTTTCTTGTTTCTGGCAATACCTCTGCCGTTAGAAATTCAATTTCACACCGGCCGTAAAGCTAACCCCGTAAAGCGGGAAGCGGGCCCAGTCGTAATAGCGGTTGTTACACAAGTTACGCCCCTCGGCATAAACGGTCACCCGCTTCGATACAAACCAGTTCACATCGAGGCCCAGATCGACCGTAAACGGGATCCGATAGTTCTCGATGGAGCGAACATCGATCCGATGCCAGGTCTGTTTGCCGTCATATATATCTCCGGCGCCCAGATAAGACTCATATCTCAACGAGGAGATGTAACGGATCGACTGCAGGTTGAACAAGAGTCCCACCGAGAATTTAGGATGTGTATAACGGGCCTGAACCGTACCCTCGAACTCCGGCATACAGAGGCTCAGATCCTGATGGTCGGTATAGGTCATCGCACGACCTCCGATCGAGAAAGTAAAGCTGTTGACCGGACGGAATTCGATCTCTCCGTTAAGCGACATGATGTTGAGTCGTCCCTGAGCCAGATCGAAACTGCGATCCACAGGGTCGGAACCCTGATTTACGAACCAGAAATTATGATTTTCGAGGAACGAATACCCGACAAACAACCGATAGTTCAGCTTGTCCTGAATCAGACGGCCGCTGACACCCACCCGCAACGAATAATCCAACGTATTCTTGGGCATCGGCGAGGTATAAGAGGGCATATAGTAGGGATTGATCCGCATCAACTCCTGCAACGAATTGCTCTTCAGACTGCCATCGAGTTCGACATAGGGAACGAATCCGCCGTTGCCCAGATCAAAACGCAGGTGTGCATACGGAACGAAGTTGTGCGAAGCATCTCGACCGGCGATCTTGTCGTAATAATAGTCGAGTCCGAACTCCATATCGACAGAGCGGGCCTGATAGCCATAGCGAAGCGACCCGGAGATAATCCGGTCGTAATAGTTGTAATCACTGCCGGGCTGCTCGGCTACCATCCGGCGGGCACCACCCCAACGGCCCTCGAATCCGGCCCCGAACAGAATCTTGTGGCGACCGAATTTGCGTCCAACGGCAGCGTGCGCCTCGACGTTGGATTCATTCTCGAAGGCAGGGTCTCCGGCCAACCAGTCCAGATCGGACGATACGGTCCTCAGGTCAATGTCTCGAAACGGATTCCACCAGTTGCCGCCTTCGACCTCCACATTGAAATTGAAACGGCTCAAATCGCTGAAATCATCGCCGATTCGGATACGTCCCTGCAAATCTCCGAACATCCGGCGGCTTCCCAGATCAAACGTCGGATAGGACGCACTGGGGAAAATGCCATAACGGTCGAAGATTCGGTTCTCGTAGCTCACCTCTCCCTCCAACGTATGGCGACCGAGGTATTTGCCGGCCACGAGTCCTACCTTGTTGTTCATCCACAAGGCGCTATGATTGTCATCCGGCGTATAAGGGACGCTCTCATATTGACCAATATGGTTGACGTATCCCATCACATAACCGATGTCGGCATTCTGGGACGATACGTAAAGATCCAGCGCCGAATTGAGCGGGTACCCCATACCCAGTTTCAGATAGAACGGCAACGGACGATCGAACTCCCAATAGGTCATCGTAGCCGGACGGATCGTCCGGGTCTCCAACTGCGTCGAGAGCGACAGCGGTGTAATCTCATAGTCGATTTCGGGTTGCATCACCACCGTATCGACCATATTGGGACGAATAGCCAGTTTCGAGGCGTACTCGACACTGGGAATATAAGCCTTGGAAACCTCCACCCGTTTTTCCACCTGGGCAAACAACGTGAGGGGTAGCATCAATGCCGCCAACAGGGATAATATCGTTATTCGTTTCATATTCGTCAATTGAGTTTCTGTATTCTCTCTTTAGCCTGATCGATAATTCCGTCATCGGCGGGGGTATAACCGTCCACGATGCTCTGGTAGGTCGCCCGAGCCTGGAACATATCGCCCTTCTGGACATAAATATCACCCAACAGGAGGAATGATTTGGCCAGCCAGTAGGCGTGAGGCGTACCCTTGTCCGAGAATTCGAAAGTCAGCTTCTCGGCACGTGCCGTATCACCGGACCGGAAGGCCTCCTCGATCACATAATAAGCCGACTCGGCTCCCTCGGGAGTCTGGACATTCGAGCTGAGCCGCCCAAAGATCTTCAACGCCCCCGCTTTATCGCCACGACGATCCAGAATTTTCGCCTTGGCGAACTGGGATTCACGCCAAGCCTTGTCACCCGCAGCCGTATAGGAGGCTACATCGTCGGCCATGGCAAGGATCCGATCATCGTCTCCGGCCGCAATCGTAGCGCTGACATATCCACTCATGGCAACTCCCTTCGCCGCAGCCGTACTCTCCAGATCGGCCAGCTTGCGATAGGCATCCGCCGACTCCTCGTAACGCTTTTCGGTCCAGGTCATCGACGCAAGCGTCTTGAGCGCACGTACGGTATATTGATTGCGTCCGCCGTCGACCAGTTCGGAAAGGGTCTCGATCGCCCGATCGTTGTCTCCCGTCTTGATATAGCAATCGCTCAGGAAGTAAAGTGCATCGTTCGTATAGTATCCCTTGGGATAGCTGTCCAGATAACTGCGCAGGGATTTGGCCGCCGTCTCGGACTCTCCGGCCAGGTAAACCCTTCGAGCCGCGGCAAAGGTAAGCGAATCACGCGACATAGCAGTCAGGTCGCCCTCTACCCCGCTCTCCTCGGCATACGCGAAATATCCGTTGGCATCGCCGTCCGAAACATAGATGTCGCGAATACCCTGCAAGGCATCCTTCGCCTCGGAAGATTGCGGAGCCGCTTTTACGACCCGGTCATAAGCGGCCAGCGACTTCTGCTTCTCGCCCAGGTTCAGATAGGCCAGACCGAGTTCCGAATAGGCTGCCGTCCGGTAAGGCGATTCGGGCTGGGTCTGAACAAACGATTCGAGGACCTGCACGCCGTCCCGATAACGCTCCTGTGCAATAAAGGTTCGTCCCAGTTCATACGTTGCATCGTCCAGATAGTCGCCCGTTCCCCCACGCACGATCTGCTGCAGGATTGAGATTTTCTCCGACGTACGTCCCAAAATACCGAGCGTCACAGCCCGTTGATAGCGGGCGTAATCGGCACCCGCACCTCCGGCAGAGACAGCCTGCCCGTAATAATTCAAGGCCTGATCGAACTGGCGGTCGCTATAATAAGTATCACCCACGCGATTCAACGCATCGGCCCGATAAGCGTCCGCCTGCGGATGCAGATCGAGGAACTTGCGGAACGCCTCCCGTGCGCGCGGCATATTCTCCTCCGAGAAGTAGCAATAACCCGAATTGTAATATGCCAGCGCATACTCCCGCTCCCCTTTCGGTGCACGCTTCAGATAGGCTTCGTAGTCGCGTAAAGCCTTGTCGTAATCACCGCGACCGTAAGCGATCTCTCCCTGCCAGAACATCGAGAGCGCCACATAGCGGGGGCTCACCCCGATACGCGAAGATTCGATCAGATAGCGGTTGGCTGCACTGGCATCACCCTGTTCATAGGCACTCAAGCCCCGGAAGTAGGTTATCTTCTGTTTGGCGGCCCGCAACTCCCCGTCCGGATCGGGATAAGAGGAGATAATGTCATAAGCCGCATCGTAATTGTGTGAATTGTAGTAGGCCGCCGCAAGCAACTCGCGCGCCGTCCGGGTCCGCGAAGAGTCCGGATAACGCTCGACGTAGCGGGTAAGGATCTGGATCGCCTCGTTGAAGTGGCCGCCGCCGAGTTCATACTGCAACTTTCCGTAGTTGAACAGCGCATCCTCGGCGATCTCCGCATCGAAATCGGCATTGGAAGCCATGGCGAACGACTGCATGGCCATCTGCTTGTCTCCCTCGCGCAGATAACAGTCGGCCAGGTGGTAGGAGGCGTTCTGCGTCAGCGCATCATCCGCGCCGCAAGCCTGACGCAGGTAATCGCGCGCCTCGTCGTAACGGGCCGTGCGATAGAGCGAGAAGCCATAAATGTAATTCTCGGCACGTCCCATGACACCGCCCGTCCGGGCATAGGCATCGAGGTTGTCGAGCGGTTTGGAGTACTCGCCCAGACGGAACCACGACTCGGCCATCACGCGGTAGAGATCGGTACGCTGACGCGGTGCGGCACGACGGATCAGATCCTCGCCGTTCTCGACCACGTAGCGGTAATTACCCTCGCGGAATTCGATCTGCAACAGATAGTAGGGAGCGACACTGCCATACGCTTCGCTCTTGAGCAGCCGCTCGAACCCGCTCTTGGCCCAGCTGTAATTGTCCCGCGAATAGGCGATATAGGATTTATAGTAAAGTGCATGGTCGAAATACTCGCTTGCCGGGCTGATCCGGTCGAAATAAGAGAGAGCCTTGTCATAATTATCACGGATGAACTCGATGTATCCCATCCGTAGATCGTACTGTTCGCGCTGGGTACGGTTCAGGGCCTTGTAGTTGACCGATTCAAAAACCCGGTAGGCCTTGTCGTACTCCTGACGACTGCAATAGAGCAATCCGAGCGAAAAGCGCAGATCATTATTATAAATGGACTCCGGATAGCGTTTCATAAAGTCGGACATCATCGCTTCAGCCTCTGCACTACCCAGTTTCATGGCGCAAACAGCCAATCGGTAGTCGATCTGCTGCAGATCGAAACGGCTGTCGGGTTGGATCCCCTCGCGAGCCTTCAACAATTCATATCGGGCATCCGTCCAACGGCCATGGTCGAACAGCGAGCAACCGCGTTGAAGATGGGCCGAAGCATCCGGCATGAGCGGCTGTCCGACGGTATCGGTAAAAGTCAAAAAGGCAAAACCGAGGGACAAGCCCAACAATATTCTCTTTTTCATATCATAACAGCTACTGACTCTCGAGGGTCGTCATGCCGGGTCTGTTCCTCGACATCCGCCTTCTAAAAAACAGGGGAAAAGCGACTTCCCTACACAAAAAAACGGGTGTTCCGGCAAGGCTCGCCTATCCTTCGACAAAGATAGACAATTTTCAACAATGGCAAACGATCGGGCCCGATTATTGCACGATCTAAAAAATCAATAACGCTCAAACCATATGATCCAACAAGTAACCCTTCGAATGACCGCTCCGAAAAGCTATGTTTTCACGGACGGCCGAACACTCGACCAGCTCAACCCCAAAGAACTTCTGCTGGCCTCGACATTGATCTGCACAGGAATTACCGCCATGGCCATCCTGGAGAAAAAGCGGGTAACCCCCTCTCTTCTGGAGATCAGTCTCTCGGGAACGCTGGACACCGACACCGTACAGACGATCAGTGTCTTCACTTCGTTCCAGATGACCTACCGCGTCGCCTGCAAGGATGCAACCGAACAGGCACGGGCAAGTCAGGCAATCGACCTGACCCACGAAAAACATTGCGGAGGCATCCGTATGCTCGAAAAGGTAGCTCCGATTACCCGTGAGGTAGAGATTACGACTACGGAGCAGTAGTAACAAAAGAGATGGAAACAGCCCGGAGGATCTTTATGTTCCTCCGGGCTGTTTTGTTTATTACGACACTCGGTTATTCAATATCGCGACAGTTCCGTTTATCGACAATCACCCCGTCTTCAAGCACCACCACACCGGTCATGGCCCGCAACATGGTCTTCATGGTCGAAGCGTCGATATTATAGCAAGGCACCTCGATCCCGCCTCCGAACGAACAGGTTTGACCGGGTTGCAACGCCTGCGGTGTAATGCAAACGACCTGCGCCTGCTCCTCCTCCGCGCGACCAATTAAAAGCCGCAACCGTTCACTGCATTTGCGACCGACCCGGTCAAAGGTGGTCACACAAACCAGATACAACCGCCCCGGAGTCGACAACACCTGAAGGGTTACATCATCCGCTCCGTCGCGCAGGGCAAACTCCTCGATGAGCGAGTGCATCGGCAGGGGCTCCTCCGACACTTTCGTATCGACCCACTCCCATTTGCTCTCATCCTGCCATTCGGGATCCTCGATGGCGAACTCACGAACTTCACCGCTCTGTTTGTTGCGGTAAACCAGCACGGTCTCCACCTCTCCCTGAACTTCATCGGTGGCATCCTCCATCTCCTCCAGAATATTGACACCCACCTTATAAGGAAGGAAGTCGATAAGCGGCAGATGGCGATAGCAGTACAGACCGATTCCCATCGTAAAGAGGAAGAAAAAGACGGTCAGTATGATCTCCCGAAGATTGAAGTTGAATACCCTGTCATGCCGGTAATAGGCCCATACGACCGCCGACATGGGCAGCAGAATGAGGTTTTTGAAGAAGGTCTCCCAGGGGGTCAGTTTGATTGCCTCGCCGAAACAGCCGCAATCCTCGACCGGGATCAGCGTGGCACTCAACAATGTCAGCAGCGTAAAAAAGGCCATCGACGCCAATGCAAAGATCGAGACGAGGCGGATCCTCACCTTGAACAGGAGCATACATCCCATCATCATCTCGGCCCCGCACAGCCAGATCGAGAATACCATACTGGCCGGAATCAGCGACTCAAATCCGTAGATCGAGAGGTATTCGTTTATTTTGATAGAGGTTCCCCACGGATCCACCACTTTCGTAAATCCGGACACGATGAAAACGACTGCCAACACAAGGCGGCAGCTGTGCATCAGAATACGCTTGAAACGGCGGCGGGAAGAGACGTTCTCCATCATTACTTGATAAGCGGTGCTATTTCGGCCCGGATTCGGGCAAATATCTCATCGGGGGTGGACATTTCGCCGGCAGCATTCCGGCAATCGATCACCTGCAGCCGGTCATCCTCCCTGGCGGCATCGAGATAGACCTCGCGCACACGGCGCTGCAACTCGAGCGAAGCCTCATGAATATCCTCCGCCCCTTTCAGGTACTCCCGATCATTGCCTTCGCGCGCCTCGGAGAGTTTGCGTTCGGTAAACGAGAAGGGGACATCCAGGAACAGCGACACATCCGGACGGGGAATCGCATAATATTCGAACTCCAGATGAAGGATCCAACGGCGGAGTTTGTCCCGACTCTCCTTGTCAGGCAGTTTGGCACACTGGAACCCCACATTCGAATAGACATACCGATCAAGCACCACAGCATCGCCCGCATCGAGCCACGCGCGAATCTGCCGGGCGGCATCGGCACGGTCTCCGGCAAACAACAGAGCCACCAGATAGGGATCGACCTGATCGACCGTTCCCAACTCGCCTCGCAGGAAGCGGGCAATCAGTTCGCCGTAGATCGGGGCGTCGAAACGCGGGAAATGCAGGTAGTGGCTATCTACGCCACGTTCCTTCAACAAACGGCACACCCGCTCGACCTGCGTCGATTTGCCGGCTCCGTCCAACCCCTCCAGTACGATCAACATATCTCTTCGTTTGATTTTATTTCAACATTCTCACGGCACGCTCGACACCGGCCACCAAAGCGTCCGCCTCTTCGAGCGTATTGTACATCGCAAACGAGGCGCGGCACATACCCGTTACCCCAAAGTGGGTCATCACCGGCTCGGCACAGTGCTGGCCGGTCCGAACGGCAATTCCCAACTTGTCGAGAATCATACCAATATCATAAGCATGAGCCCCTTCGACATTGAACGAAACGATCGCACACTTGTCGGGCATCGTTCCGTAGATCTTCATGCCCGGGATCTGCATCAACCCCTCCGTTGCACGCTGCAACAGGGCCCGCTCATGCGCCTCGATCTCCGAAAGATCGAACTGACGGAGGTAGCGGACAGCCTCGCCCAGCGCGATAGCTCCCACAAAATTGGCCGTACCGGCCTCGAACTTGAGCGGCACGGGGGCATAGGTCGTTCGTTCGAACGAAACCCGGTCGACCATGTCGCCACCACCCAGGAAGGGGGGCATATCCTCCAACAGGGCCCGTTTCCCATAGAGAACGCCGATACCTGTCGGCGCATAGAGTTTGTGTCCCGAAAAGGCATAGAAGTCGCAATCGAGTTCCGCAACATTCACCCCTCCGTGAACGACACCCTGACAACCGTCCACCACGACGATCGCACCGGCCCGATGGGCCATCTCCACGATCGGGGCCAGGTCGGGACAGGTTCCCAACGTATTGGAGGCCTGCGTCACGGCGACCACACGCGTACGGTCGTCGAGCAACTCCGGCAGCCGCTCGATCATCAGGCGACCCTCGTCATCGAAAGGCAGCACACGCAACTCGGCACCCTTACGCCCGGCAACCAGCTGCCAGGGAACGATATTCGAGTGGTGTTCCATCTCGCTGACCACGATGTTGTCGCCCGCCCGGAGATGCTTCTCGCACCAGGCATAAGCCACCGTGTTGAGCGACGCGGTTGCTCCGGCCGTGAAGACCACCTCCTCCGGAGCCGCAGCCCCGATATAGGAGGCAATATCCCGACGGGCAGCCTCGTACATCTCCGTTGTCTCCTCCGAAAGGTAATGCACCCCCCGGTGGATATTGGCATTCCACTCCCGATGCAGACGATCGACCATACGGATCACGCATTCGGGTTTCTGTGCCGTCGCACCGCTGTCCAGATAGACCAGCGGCTTATCGTAAACTCTTCGTGCAAGGATCGGAAAATCCTGCCGAATCTTCTCTACGTCCCACATAAGACTATATTTTATCGAGTCGCTCTACCACAGCCTCGGTCAAAGCCTCCCGCAGGGTCTCAATACCGCATCGGGCCACCACATCGGCCGCAAATCCCTCGATCTGCAGACGGCGGGCCTGCTCCTCAGCCAATCCGCGCTGACGCATATAGAGAATCGCCTCGTCGTCAATCTGACCGACCGTTGCACCGTGCGAACAGCGCACGTCATCGGCATAAATCTCCAACTGCGGTTTGGCATCGATCCGTGCCGTCCGGCTCAACAGAATATTGCGGCTCTGCTGCTGGGCGTCGGTACGCTGAGCGTCGGGTGCCACATAGACCAGTCCCTGAAACTCGCCGAGCGCCTCGCCCGAGGCAACACCCTTGATCAGCGAGCGGCTCGTACACTCCGGCATCAGATGGTTCGTACGCAGATTTATAACGCAGCGGTCATGCTCCATGGCCAGGAAGAGGGCATCCAGTTCATTGGAGATCTCCTTCCCGTTCAGATCGAACCGTAGCATGGCATTGGCTCCGGAGAGCTGGAAAAGCGTCATATGATAACGGCTGCCGGTCTGCTGATCGACCTGCAATTCGGCAAAAGCCTCCGCCGCAAACACCTGTACGACCTCCAACGAAGCCCCTTCACGAAGGGAGATCCGAATGTCGGACTGCTTCGGTTCGGTATGCAGAATCACCACCCGATGCAACTGGGCTCCTTCCACCTCGAGCGTGAGCTTGTCGGCATCACGCACCACCCACGGACGCGATGCGTCGCACCTGTCGGTGAGGTGTAACTCGCGGCTCTTGACCGGCTCGAAAGCCGCACCGCTGAAAACATCCGTCCACATAACCCCTACTCCTTATAATCGTTGATCAACCAGTCGTATCCCTCTTTCTCGAGTTTCAGCGCCAAAGACTTGTCGCCCGAATAGATGATCCGACCTTTGTAGAGCACGTGTACGAAATCGGGCACGATGTAGTCCAGCAGACGCTGATAGTGGGTAATCACCACCGTTGCGGTCTGCGGCGTGTGCAGTTTCGTCACACCCGTACCCACGATACGCAGCGCATCGATATCCAGACCGCTGTCCGTCTCATCCAGAATAGCGAGTTTCGGTTCGAGCATCGCCATCTGGAAGATCTCGTTCTTTTTCTTCTCACCGCCCGAGAAACCCTCGTTCACCGAACGCGAGATCAGTTTCGAATCGAGCTCGACCACGGCGCTCTTCTCGCGCACCATCTTCAGGAACTCGGCAGCCGACAGCGGCTCCTCGCCCCGATACCTGCGCTGCTCGTTGACAGCCATCTTCATGAAATTGGCCATCGAGACACCGGGGATCTCGACCGGATACTGGAATCCGAGGAAGAGCCCCTGGCAGGCACGCTCCTCGATCGGCAGCGAGAGCAGATCGTGTCCCATGAAGGTAGCCGAACCACCCGTTACCGTAAACTTCTCGTTTCCGGCCAGCACCGAAGCCAGCGTCGATTTGCCCGAACCGTTCGGGCCCATGATGGCGTGCACTTCACCGGCATTGACTTCGAGGTTGATCCCCTTCAAAATCTCCTTGCCGGCAACTTCCGCCCGTAAATCCTTAACTGAAAGCATATTTTGAGTTTTCATCTTCAAATGAGTTTATCCTACCGATCCCTCCAGGCTGATGGCCAGCAACTTCTGCGCCTCAACCGCGAACTCCATCGGCAATTTGTTCAACACCTCTTTGGCATATCCGTTTACGATCAGACCGACTGCCTCCTCGGTCGAAAGGCCTCGCTGGTTGCAGTAGAAGAGCTGATCCTCGGAGATCTTCGACGTGGTCGCCTCATGCTCCACAACGGCCGTCAGGTTACGGCTGTCGATCACCGGGAAGGTGTGGGCTCCACACTTGTCGCCGATCAGCAGCGAATCGCACTGCGAATAGTTACGGGCATTATCCGCCGCCTTGGCCACCCGCACCAGACCGCGATAGGAGTTCTGGCTGCGTCCGGCCGAGATACCCTTCGAAACGATGCGGCTGCGGGTATTGCGTCCCAGGTGGATCATCTTGGTACCCGTATCGGCCTGCTGGAAGTGGTTGGTCATGGCCACCGAGTAGAACTCCCCGACCGAATTGTCCCCGGCCAGGATACAGCTCGGATACTTCCACGTAATGGCCGAACCGGTCTCGACCTGCGTCCACGAGAGACGGGCATTCTCGCGGCAGATGCCGCGTTTGGTGACGAAGTTGTAGATTCCACCTCGTCCCTCCTTATCGCCCGGATACCAGTTCTGGACCGTCGAATACTTCACCTCGGCATCCTTCTCGACCACGATCTCGACGATGGCCGCGTGCAACTGATTCTCATCGCGGCGCGGCGCGGTGCACCCCTCTAGGTAGCTCACATAAGCCCCCTCGTCGGCCACAATCAACGTACGCTCGAACTGACCCGTTCCGGCCGCATTGATGCGGAAGTAGGTCGAAAGCTCCATCGGACAACGCACCCCCTTCGGGATGTAACAGAACGATCCGTCCGAGAAGACAGCCGTGTTGAGCGCCGCGTAGAAGTTGTCGGTATAGGGAACGACACTGCCCAGGTATTTCTGAATCAACTCGGGATAGTCCCGAATCGCCTCGGAAATCGAACAGAAGATGATTCCCTTCTCGGCCAGCGTCTCCTTGAAGGTTGTCTTGACCGATACGGAGTCCATCACCGCATCGACGGCAACCCCCGAAAGGGCCATCTGTTCCTCGAGCGGAATACCCAGCTTGTCGAAAGTACGTTTGAGTTCGGGATCGACCTCATCCATCGACGAGAGTTTCTTGGCCGGCTTCGGCGCCGCATAGTAGATGACCTCCTGAAAGTCGATAGGCGGAATGGTCAGATGCGCCCACGTCGGGGGAGTCATCGTTTTCCAGTGCCGGTAAGCCTTCAGACGACGTTCGGTCATCCACTCCGGTTCGCCCTTTTTAGCCGAAATCATGCGGATAATCTCCTCGTTCAGACCGCGCGGGATCGTTTCGGTCTCAATATCCGTCGTAAAACCGTATTTATACTCCTGGGTCTCTATGGTTTCCAGGATCTCTTTATCTTTATCTTTTTCTGCCATTCTATTCTGAATAATCGTACAAAAATACAAAAAATTTACGAATCCTCTATCAATACGTCGGTTTCGCCTCTTTTATTGCGAAGACACGATCTCCGGGATGTAAGGCTCGTCCCGATTCTGAACAAATGACATCTGAATTTCCTCCTCTTCATGACAGACACACATTTTCGCCGGTTTTATTTTGGATGTATCCAAAAATATCCTATATTTGCACCACTCTTACAACAAAAGAGGGTCAGGAGAGTTGGGTGAGTGGCTGAAACCACCAGTTTGCTAAACTGACGTACGGGTTTCCGTACCGGGGGTTCGAATCCCCCACTCTCCGCAAACAAAAAAGGTGTAAATCAAGCATTTGCGAGATTTACACCTTTTTTTATATAAAACAAGTTTGGATGATTTGTATTATTCCGCTTTGGGATCTAATCTGCCATTATCATTCCACTCTCCATAAAGAATACCTTTTCGGGTATTTTCGATAAATTTACGCAGGCGGCTCCTGAAGAGTTCCGGCTGATTCCTTTTTATTTGAATCGTATCAATTCTGACCTTCCTGTAAAGTTTCGGGAGTTGGAGAAAATTATTCCATACTATGAGATCCGACTGCAATTCGCTTAGGATTTCACTATCTATCACAAACCCTTTGTCTGACATATCCGGTAAAACTTTCCTTCCAGCATCTGTCATCAAGCCCAATCTCTCCATTCTTCTACATCGCTCTTTATTTAGTTCAGACCAATTACTTTTGGGCTTTCGGGGACAAAGTTTCTGTACTGTCGTATTATCAGGTAGCTTCTTGGTGGTACTGTCTATCCAACCGAAACACAAGGCTTCTTCTACAGCATCTATATACCAGAAAGTCCCGTCCTCTTTTGGTCTTCCCCGCTTTACCACGACCCAACATTCGGTCGCTTTATTGTGATTCTGCAGAAACCATTCACGCAATTCTGTCCTTGATTTTACTTTCAATAGATTATGTATTTCCATTTGTAGAATTATGAATTCTCCAATAATGCAATAAAGATAATAAAAAGCAGCAGCCATAAATCCGTTTGACTACTCCTTTCTTCTGAATTTAAACGATAAAAAAAATACAATTTGAAATACCTGCCTTTTCTCGTTTTTTCTGTTGGGGTTCGTAGGCTTTGTAGTCATTTAAAGCTGTCGCTTAAACCATTCGCCTATTGGCAGCCTATTTATTGTCATCGACCAAATTTATTTTTTCCCTCAAATATCATTCCTTAATGTCAAACTTATGTCGTTCGCGATCGGGGAAAAAAGAACCGGAGCCTTTTTTCATTCAGCTCCGGTTCGTATCGTTTTACTCCCACTCGATCGTTGCGGGTGGTTTGGAAGAGATGTCATACACTACGCGATTGACCCCGCGCACCTTGTTTATGATGTCGTTCGATACGGCAGCCAGGAATTCATAGGGCAGATGTACCCAATCGGCCGTCATACCGTCGGTCGAGGAGACGGCACGCAGCGCCACGCAACTCTCGTACGTACGCTCGTCGCCCATCACACCGACACTCTTGACCGGCAACAGGATCGCTCCCGCCTGCCAAACCTTATCATACAGACCCCACTCACGCAGCGAGTCGATATAGATCTTGTCCACCTCCTGAAGGATATGCACCTTTTCAGGGGTAATATCGCCCAGAATACGGATCGCAAGGCCCGGTCCGGGGAAAGGATGGCGACCGAGGATCAGCGGATCGATACCGAGCGACTTGCCCACCCGGCGAACCTCATCCTTGAAGAGCAGACGCAGCGGCTCAACCACCTTCAAATCCATCTCCTCGGGGAGTCCGCCTACATTGTGGTGCGATTTGATCATCGCAGCCGGCCCCTTGACCGATGCCGATGCAGACTCCACCACGTCGGGATAGATCGTACCCTGTGCCAGCCACTTCACGTTCTCGATCTGCTTGGCCTCCGCATTGAATACCTCGACGAAGTCGCGTCCGATGATCTTACGCTTGCGTTCAGGATCGGTTACACCCGCCAAATCGCCCAGGAAACGGTCGTGGGCCTTGACACCTTTTACGTTCAGACCCATGCCCTTGTAGGATTCAAGCACACTGTCGAACTCATCCTTGCGCAGCAGACCCGAATCCACGAAAATACAATAGAGATTCGTACCGATCGCCTTATGCAGCAATACGGCAGCTACCGAAGAGTCTACACCGCCCGAAAGGCCCAGTACGACCCGATCGTTACCGAGTTTCTCGCGCAACTCCCGAACGGTAGTCTCTACGAAACTCTCCGAAGTCCAGTCGCGTTTGCAACCGCAGATGCCGGCCACAAAGTTCTTCAGCAACTCGATGCCATCGGTCGAATGATACACCTCCGGATGGAACTGAATACCCCACGTCTGCTCACCCTCGACCCGGAAAGCGGCCACACGGACATCCTCCGTGCTGGCGATAACCCGATACGAAGAGGGAACCGACGTGATCGTGTCGCCGTGCGACATCCACACCTGCGTAGGCGACGGCAACCCCTGCATCAGGGGATCACCCGCCTCTACGACCGACAGCATGGCACGACCGTATTCGCGGCTCGGGGCAGGCTGCACCTCACCTCCGTAGAAGTGAGCCAGATACTGCGCTCCATAGCATACACCCAGCAACGGCAGATGCCCTTTGATCCGGCTCAGATCGGGATGCGGCGCATTGGCATCGCGCACCGAAAAGGGGCTGCCCGAAAGGATTACGCCCCGGACCGAAGCATCCAGTTCGGGAATCTTGTTGAAGGGATGAATTTCACAATAGACATTCAGTTCGCGCACCCGACGTGCGATAAGCTGGGTGTACTGCGAACCGAAGTCCAAAATAAGGATTTTTTCCTGCATGTATGTAGGTGTTTATTTATTTTCTTATCGGACGATTATAAGACCCGGACAAGCGCATCTCCTCCGCAAAAGCATTCTCTCCCACCTTGCGGATCCGCTCAATGCAGCCCCTGCGATCGGAACGGAAGATCAAACCGAAAAGTTTGCCCATGAAGTTATTGAACTTCCGGCATTCGTCCAGCGGTATCAACGTACACTGGGCACAACTCTGCCATCCGTGTTGGATGCAACACGTGCGAACTCCGCACCATGTCGCCTTCCCGTTGGCATGGCACCCCGGACAAGAATCTTTGACGAATTTACGGCACGTTCCGCAAAACAAGCCGCACGCCGCGATTTCCGGATTCATTACCATTTGGATTTATCGCTCGCTGCTGTAGTTAGGAGCCTCGCGCGTGATGGCTACGTCGTGCGGGTGGCTCTCCTGCATACCCGAAGAGGTGATGCGGATGAAGCGGGCGTTTTTCAGGGCCGCAATATCGCGGGCACCGCAATAACCCATACCGGCACGCAAACCGCCGATCATCTGGAAGACCGTCTCGCTGAGCGCACCCTTGTAGGGCACACGTGCAACGATACCCTCCGGCACCAGTTTGTTGAGGTTACCCTCGTCCTTCTGGAAGTAACGGTCAGCCGAGCCTGCCTTCATGGCATCGATCGAGCCCATGCCACGGTAGCTCTTGAACTTACGGCCGTTGTAGATGATCGTCTCGCCCGGAGCCTCCTCCGTACCGGCGAACATCGAACCGATCATCACGCAGTCGCCACCGGCAGCCAGAGCCTTGACAATATCGCCCGAGTAGCGCAAACCTCCGTCGGCGATCACCGGAATATCGTATTTGCGGGCAACGCTCGCCGCGTCGTAAATAGCGGACAGCTGCGGTACGCCGACACCGGCAATGATACGGGTCGTACAGATCGAACCGGGACCGATACCGACCTTGACACCGTCCACACCTGCATTGATCAGGAACTGTGCAGCCTCAGCCGTAGCGATATTGCCGACTACGACATCCAGATCGGGATAGGCATTCTTCACCTTGCAGAGCAGGTTCACCACATTGATCGAGTGGCCGTGAGCCGTATCGATCACAATGGCATCCACATTCTCCTCGACGAGTGCCTTCACACGATCCATCGCATCGGGCGTTACGCCGACTCCGGCAGCCACACGCAGACGGCCCTTGTCATCCTTGCAGGCATTGGGATTATCCTTGACTTTGGTAATATCCTTATAGGTAATAAGACCGATCAGCTTGCCGCGGTCGTCCACCACGGGCAGTTTCTCGATCTTGTTGCGCAACAACACATCGGCTGCGTGCTCCAGTTCGGTGTTGTGCGTCGTGATCAGATTCTCGGAGGTCATCACCTGCTCGATCTTGCGCGACATATCACGCTGGAAACGCAGGTCGCGGTTCGTCACGATACCGATCAGATTCTGATCCTTATCGACCACCGGAATACCACCGATCCTGTTCTCCTTCATCAGAGCCAATGCATCACCGACAGTCTCGTCTTTCGAGATCGTGATCGGGTCGTAGATCATACCGTTCTCGGCACGTTTTACCTTGCGCACCTGAGCGGCCTGCTCTGCGATGGTCATGTTCTTGTGGATCACACCGATACCTCCTTCGCGTGCGAGAGCGATCGCCAGCGGGGCTTCGGTTACCGTATCCATGGCGGCAGATACGATCGGAATATTCAGTTTGATATTTCGCGAGAAACGGGTCTGGACATTGACCTCCCGCGGCAACACTTCAGAGTATGCAGGCACCAAAAGCACATCGTCAAACGTCAGTCCTTCGGCTTGCACCTTCTCATTGATAAATGACATAGGATTGAGATTTTGTTGCCTGCAAAAATAATCATTATTTTCGGAAAACCTTGTATCCGGTGCAAAAATACCGAAATTTAATCCGCTCGTAACAACAAAAAGCCGGCGCGTCTTTCAGACGTCGCCGGCAAGATGATGAACAACCGGTCACTGCTATCAATACTGCTCGGATTCGTTGGGGAAGTCGCCCGACTTGACATCCCCCACGTAAGAGGTGATCGCACCCGTCATGACCTCATGCAGGTCGGCATACCGACGCAGGAACCGGGGCGAGAATCCGTGGTTGATACCGAGCATATCGTGGATAACGAGCACCTGTCCGTCCACCCCGTTGCCGGCTCCGATACCGATAACCGGAATCTTCAACTCCGAAGCGACACGGGCACCGAGTGTAGCCGGAATCTTCTCCAGGACGAGTCCGAAGCACCCCGCCTCTTCGAGCATATGGGCATCGCGGATCAACTTCTCGGCTTCGTGTTCCTCCTTGGCGCGAACGCTGTACGTTCCGAACTTGTGGATCGACTGCGGGGTCAAGCCCAGGTGCCCCATCACAGGGATACCGGCTGAAAGAATACGCTGCAACGACTCGCAGATCTCCACACCGCCCTCGATCTTCACGGCATCGGCCTCGGTCTCCTTCATGATCCGAATGGCTGATTCGAGCGCCACCTTCGAGTTGCCCTGATAGGTTCCAAAGGGCATATCCACCACCACGAGGGCACGCCGCACGGCCCGCACCACCGACCGGGCATGATAGATCATCATATCGAGCGAGATGGGCAGCGTTGTCTCATATCCGGCCATCACATTGGCCGCCGAATCGCCAACCAGGATCACATCGACCCCCGCTTCATCCACGATCCGGGCCATCGAATAGTCGTATGCCGTCAGCATGGCGATCTTCTCGTGACGTTGTTTCATCTCCGAAAGACGATACGTCGTAACCGCCCTTACGTTACTTTCTACAGACATAATTTTTCAATTTAACGCAGCTCGCCACCTCTGTCTGGAGAGACGAGACCTTATACATTTTCCACTCTCATTCGGATCGGCCCTCTGTCAAGCCATCCGATAAACGGGGGCAAAATTAACGCTTTGGACGAACTTGCCAAAAAAAGTGCCATAAAACGACTCCCCCGGCCACCGACACATTGACCGAATGCTTGGTCCCGGCCTGCGGGATTTCGATGGACCCGTCACACAGATCAACGGCCGCCTGCGCAACACCCTCCACCTCGTTTCCGAAGACGAGGACATACTTCACACCCGGTTCGGGATGGAACTCATCGAGCATACAGGCCCCTTCGACCTGTTCGACCGCATAGAGCCGGTACCCCTCCTCCCGCAAGGTTTTCAAGCACTCCGTCGTCGATTCGCAGTAGTCCCAACGCACCGTCATCTCGGCCCCGAGCGCCGTTTTGTGGATCTCGCGATTGGGCGGTGTCGCCGTAATTCCGCACAATGCAATGCGCTCAACGGCAAAGGCATCGGCCGTACGGAAGAAAGCCCCGACATTCTGCATCGAACGAACGTTATCGAGTACGACCGCTACGGGCATCTTCTCCTGGCGGGCGAACTCCTCGACCGAAGGACGCCCCAGCTCCTCGTTGATAATCTTTCTCATCTGCTTAACTTGCGTATTTTCACGGGGCAAAAGTAAACAAATCCGGATATTTTACCTAAATTTGGCGATTATTTGAACCTTTGCGACAAGCAGACGCCCTGCGAGAAGAGACCCGCAACAGCCTCCCCGCCCCGTATGCCCCGCAACACTGCGTCAAATCCGCCTATGAAGCATCTTGTACTTCTGTTCGCATTTCTTTTGTCGGGGCTCTGTGTATCGGCCCAGGAGATATTCATCGGAGCCGACTTCGACACGCGTTTCGACAACCGTGAAGATTCGGGCTGTCTGATCGACGACTCGGGGACCTACTTCGGACTGCGACTTACGCCGAAAGCAGGCCTCATCTGGGCCGAAAAGAACCGGCTGGTCGTAGCGGTCGACCTGTTCCAGCACTTCGGTGACGACCACAACTTCCTGAGCCGCGTCCGTCCTCAGATCTACTACCAGTTCGATGCTCCGAAAGTGCGGGCCCTGGCCGGCATATTTCCCCGTTCGCTGCTGCTCGGACGCTACCACTCGGCCTTCTTCGACAGCGCCTATGCCTTCTACAACAACCGCATACAGGGACTCGGTGCCCACTACCTCAACGACGAAGGCTCCTTTGTCGAATTCTATCTGGATTGGGAGGGAATGCAATCGGCCGATACCCGTGAACAGTTCCGCATCCTCTCGGCCGGCGAATACAAATGGTCACACTGGTACGCCGGCTACACCCTCTCGGTGATGCACTTCGCCAAAAGCTCCACCCCCGACCCGGAGATACCGGGCGAACTGCCCGAAGGGGTTGTCGACAACATGCTGGTCAATCCCTACGTCGGCTACCGCTACACCGGACGCTACGAGTTCAACGCCTCGCTCGGCTATCTGCAAAGCCTACAGCGCGACCGCCGTACGGAACAGGGCTGGGAGACCCCGAAGGGCGGACGGATCGAGCTCTCGGTCAAACGCTGGGGTGTCTTCATAAACAATGCCCTCTACGTCGGTGAGAACTTGATGCCGTTCTGGGACATCTACGGATCGGCTCTCTATGCCAATTCGACCTTCTACGGCACGACCAGGGATTTCTACAACCGGACCACCATCGGCTACGACCGCCGTTTCTTCAACGATACGGTAGGTGTCTATGCCGGTCTGATTTTCCAGTATGACGGCCAGTCGATGGGACTGCACCAGGTGGTGCGGCTCTCGGTCAACCTGCAAAAAACGGTCTATCGCCCGAAGAAATAACCACCCGGAAGAAAAAAGTTGTAATTTTGTAAAAATTATCATATAGCTGCTATGGCAATCGAAACAAACGACACCACCATCAAAGAGAAACCGTCGAATTTTCTCGACGAGATTATCCAGGAGTCCATCGCCAAAGGCGAAACACGCGTACAGACCCGTTTCCCGCCCGAACCGAACGGCTACCTGCATATCGGACACGCAAAAAGTATCTGCATCAACTTCGGACTGGCACAGAAATACGGCGGCAAATGCAACCTGCGTTTCGATGATACCAACCCCGTAAAGGAGGATGTGGAGTACGTGGATGCCATCAAACGCGACATTCACTGGCTCGGCTTCGACTGGGCGATCGAACGATACGCCTCGGACTACTTCGACCAGCTCTACGAATGGGCCGTTGCCCTGATCAAGAAGGGGCTCGCCTACGTCGATGACCAGACCCAGGAGCAGATCCGCGAGACGCGCGGTACGGTAACCGTACCGGGCAAGGAGTCGCCCTGGCGCAACCGTTCGGTCGAGGAGAACCTCGACCTGTTCGAGCGGATGAAGAACGGTGAGTTCCCCGACGGATCGAAGGTCCTGCGTGCCAAGATCGATATGGCACACCCCAATATGTTGTTCCGCGATCCGATCATGTACCGTATCCTGCACGCCGAACACCACCGTACGGGCAACAAGTGGTGCATCTACCCGATGTACGACTATGCACACGGCCAGTGCGACTCGATCGAGCAGATCACCCATTCGATCTGTACGCTCGAGTTCGACGTACACCGTCCGCTCTACGACTGGTTCATCGAGCAGCTCGGCATATATCCCTCTCACCAGTACGAATTCGCGCGTCTGAACCTCACCTACACGATGATGTCCAAACGACGCCTGCTCAAACTGGTACAGGAGGGTGCCGTCATGGGCTGGGACGACCCCCGCATGCCGACCATCTGCGCCCTGCGACGCAAGGGATACACGCCGGCTTCGGTGCGCAACTTCGCCGAGATGGTGGGCGTTGCCAAACGTGACAACGTGATCGACCTGGGCAAACTCGAATACTGCGTGCGAGAGGATCTGAACAAGGTTGCCGAGCGTCGTATGGCTGTACTCAACCCGCTCAAGGTGGTTATCACCAACTACCCCGAAGAGAAGCACGAACTCTTCACGGCGATCAACAACCCCGAGGACGAGAGTGCCGGCACCCGTCAGGTTCCCTTCTCCCGCGAGATCTACATCGAGCGCGACGACTTCATGGAGGTACCCCCCAAGAAGTACTACCGTCTCAGCCCGGGTAACGAGGTACGCCTGCGCTACTCCTACCTGATCAAGTGCGAGGAGGTGATCAAGGATGCCGAAGGGAACGTAATCGAGCTGCGCTGCACCTACGACCCGATGTCGGGCAACGGCTCGTCGAGCGACGGCCGCCGCGTGAAGGGTGTGATCCACTGGGTTTCCGTTCCCGATGCCTTCGAGGCGGAGATCCGTCTGTTCAACCCGCTCTTCACCAAAGAGGATCCGGACGACGTACCGGAAGGCGGCAGCTGGGAGGACAACCTCAACCCCGATTCGATGGTCGTAACCCGTGGTTATCTCGAGCCTTCGCTCAAGGAGGCCCCGATCGGACAGCCGTTCCAGTTCGAACGCGTCGGCTATTTCTGCGCCGATACGGACTCGACACCGGAGCACCCGGTATTCAACCGTACCGTTACGCTGAAAGACTCCTGGGCCAAGATCAACAAATAGACAAGCCACAAAACAAAAATGGCCGGATGACAGATCATCCGGCCATTTTATATTTATGAAAGGCATTATCGTTTACGCTCGATCCGACGGAACGGCAATGCCAATACACCGAAGAACGCTTCGCCGAAGATGCCGCTCGACATCTTGGAGATACCCTCCGTACGGTCTACGAAGACGATCGGCACCTCAGCGATCGTAAAGCCCATCTTCCAGGCCGTATATTTCATCTCGATCTGGAATCCGTACCCCACCATCTCGATCCGGTCGAGATTCATCGTCTCCAACACCTCGCGGCGATACCCCACGAATCCCGCTGTCGCATCATTGACCGGCATCCCGGTGACGATCTTCACATAGCGAGAGGCGCAATAGGACATCAGCAGCCGCGACATGGGCCAGTTCATCACCGTAACCCCCTGCGAATAACGGGAACCGACCGCCACATCCGCCCCACGCTCCAGTTCGGCAGCGAGGCGCAACAGATCATCCGGATTGTGCGAAAAGTCGCAGTCCATCTCGAAGACCGCATCGTAATCACGCTCCAAAGCCCAGCGGAAAGCCGTAATATAGGCCGTACCGAGCCCCAGTTTTCCGCTCCGCTCGATCAGAAACAACCGATCGGGGAACTCCGCCTGACGCTCCTTTACGACAGTCGCCGTTCCATCCGGCGACCCGTCGTCCACCACGAGCAGGTGATAACCGCCCTCGAGCGACATCACCTTCGAGATCATCTTAGAGATATTCTCGATCTCTTCGTAGGTGGGTATGACAACCAGCTTTTTCATCATAACAAATTGCCGAATCTCTTCCGGCCTAAAAGATAACGCAAAACAATTGATCCGTAGTATATTCCGACCGGTCTTCCAACCGCACGGCCACGGATATTCCGCCGCTTGGCGGCCAACATACCATGCCAACGGAGAAAATCCCTCCAGGCACGCCCTACCGCCTTGAAATGAGCCGTACGCCCCTGCAACAGGTATGAAACGGCGGCCATCAGGTCAAGCCACGGACGAACGAGAGCCACCACGATCCGCTGACACGGAGTTGCACACTTATACAACATCGCCAGGTTGTTGCGATGGTTATAATAGACTTTCGACGGAGAGGTCGAGGCGAGCGTACCGCCTCCGAGATGATAGACCCGGCTGCGGGGTTCGATCCGAATCCGGTATCCGGCCAACTGCATCCGCCAGCAGAGGTCGATCTCCTCCATGTGGGCAAAGAAATCCGCATCGAATCCGCCCAACTGCCGGAATAGATCGGCCCGACAGCAGAACGCGGCTCCCGTAGCCCAGAATACATCGCGCGGATCATCATACTGCCCCTTGTCCTGCTCCACACACTGAAGCACACGCCCGCGACAGAACGGATACCCGAACCAATCGATGAACCCACCCGAGGCCCCGGCATACTCAAATTGAGCCGGCTCGGCCAAGGATAACAGTTTGGGTGCGACGGCCGCCACCTGAGGATCTCGGTCCAGTATCTCCAACAAGGGTTGCAACCACCCTTCCGGAGTCTCCACATCCGAGTTGAGCAACACGAAATAGTCGGCCTCGACCTGTGCCAGCGCCCGGTTATACCCGCCGGCATACCCGTAGTTCCGATCCAGCACGATTCGCTCAACGGAAGGGAACTCCCGCTCCAACACGGCAAGCGAGTCGTCCGTCGAGCCGTTATCCGCGACAACAACCCCTACCCCGGGTGCCGCCGTACGGATCACCGAGGGGAGGAAACGGCGCAAAAACCCGGCACCGTTCCAGTTGAGTATCACGATTTTTGTTGTTCGCATTCCATGCGGGCCAAGTCGGCCGGCGATTTGTGTTTCCATCGTTTGTGCGACCACATCCACAACTCGGGATGCTCGCATATTTTCTGTTCGAGCCGCCGAACGTAACGTTCCGTAATCTCGTTCGGTTCGACCTTCTCCTCGCCATCGTAGATCAGTTCAAAGTTCATCTCGTAATAACCCGGTCTGATCCGGCGCAACCAGGTAAAATAGACCGGCAGATTCAGACGCAAGGCCAATTTTTCACCTCCATCGAAGAAGATCGTATCCCGGTTGAGAAACCGGAACCAGTGGCTGTCCGGATGACGGGGCGGATTCTGGTCGGAGATCAGGCCGAGCACCATATTTTTCCCGTCGATACCCTGCTCGTAATGCCTCAAATAAAACAACAGCGCATTCTTCATCGTAACCGGATAGATATTGGTCCGACAGCGCAGCCGCTTATACAACTCATCGAAGACCTTGCTCCGGAGCGGATGATAGACAGCAACGACCACCTGCGAAGGATCGACCATTCCCCAGAATGAGCAATATTCCCAACAACCCAAATGGGCCGTCAAGGCGATCCAGTTCCGACCGGCCACCTGTCCCTTCTGTTTCTCGAGATCCTTTACAACCACCACTTCCCGGCATTTCTGCTCCGAAAAACCGGCAATACTGAGCGTATCCACAATAATCTCGGCCAACGTTCTGTAAAATCCCCGCCGAATCGCATGCAGTTCCGCATCGCTTTTCTCCGGGAACGAACGACGCAGATTTTCGGTTACCACCTTATAACGGTAACGGAGAAGTCGCAATATGGCACAAATAAAATATTCCAACACGTGATAACGCACCCAGTAAGGCAGTGCGGCGAAGATCCGGCAGAAAGCCCACAGGCTCTCCAAACCCACCTGCTGCCCGAAAGAGAGATCCGGAATCGGACATTTTACGGCACTCTGCTTACTCATTCGCCTTCGGATCTACGAACAGTTTGACATTCTTGACCTTCGTCCGCACCGAAAGCCAGCGACGAAGGGTATTCTCCTCGATCGGACGCATATGGTCCTTGGGAGTAACGACACAGATCAGCACCGTATCGAGCGCCTTGCCCGACACATCCCAGATCATACCCTTGGTGAGCGACATCGACTCCACGTTATCGATCAACGTGCCGACCTCTTTCGAAATATCGCCGATATCGACATTGGTCACCTGATAGCGAGCCAGGCGGGAGCGCATCTCGGCCAACTGGGCGTTTTTCTCATCGAGCAACTCGGCATACCCCGACTGTAGCGACTGCAGATCGACCTTATCCGAACCAGATGCCTGACGAACCACCAGTTCTGCACGTCGAAGCCCGTAGTTAAACAACTGTCCACGAGCATTCTCAACCACGCTTTCGTCCAAAGGCTCTCCCATTAAGAGCAGTTCGATACGGGGAACGTCCCGTCCACCATGATAGGTGCGTGTAGCCTCGACGACCCGTGTATGGGGGAAGTTAAAGACCTGGCTGATGTATTTATCGGCCTGCGCCTCGAAGATCGAGACCCGCACCATGCGGAATCCAATGATGACACTCGGAACGAACGTCGCCACGGTAATAAAGAACATCACCCGTTTTACGAAACGTTCCCGTTTCCGATCGAGAAAAGTCTTTTTCTCATACTTCATGAAACGGGTGAATATATAGGTAGCCAAAGCGATAAAGACCGTGTTGATAAAAAAGAGGTAAAAAGCCCCCAGAAAGAACTTCATCTGACCGGTCGCCAAGCCGTATCCCGCCGTACAGAGGGGCGGCATCAGGGCCGTAGCGATCGCCACACCCGGGATGACGGTCGAGGTGCGATCCTGACGCGACTGCGCCACAGCACCCGCCATACCGCCGAACAGAGCGATCAGCACGTCGTAAGTGGTCGGCGTGGTACGCGCCAGCAACTCGCTGCTGGCATTACCCAGCGGAGAGATGAAAAAGTAAACGGTCGCCGTGATGATCGCTACCACAAACATGAGCACGAAGTTGCGCGCCGACTTCTTCAACAGGTCGAAATCGTTGATGCCGACCGAGAATCCGATACCCATGATCGGCCCCATGATCGGCGAGATGCACATGGCACCGATGATGACCGCCGTCGAATTGACATTCAAACCCAACGAAGCGACGAGCGCCGCACAGATCAATACCCAGAGGTTGACTCCGCGGAACTCCGTTCCCTTGCTGATATTGGCCGTAATCTCACTCTGGGCGGCCTTGTCATCCTCCAAACTGAAACGATCCTTTACCCAGGCCCGAAATTCGGACCAGGCGTGCGTTTGTCTGGGGGTCTGTTGGTTTTGCTCTTTGCAATCCATATCCTAATCTATTCGTTTTCGTTATCTTCCTCTTCCTGCTGACTCCGGGCCGGCTTGGGTAATCCCCCCAGCACGATTACAAACTCCCCCTTCGGGGTGTGCTCCCGGAAATAAGCCGCCACCTCTGCGACGGTCCCGCGTACGGTCTGTTCGAATTTTTTAGTCAGTTCGCGCGACACGGAGACCTGACGGTCGGAGCCGAACAGTTCGGCAAACTGCTCCAATGTCTTAACCACCCGGAACGGCGACTCATAAAAGATCATCGTACGCGTCTCCTCAACGAGCGACTGCAGCAGTTTGTTGCGTCCCTTCTTCTGCGGCAGGAATCCCTCGAAGCAGAAACGGTCGCACGGGAATCCGCTCTGCACGAGTGCCGGCACGAATGCCGTGGCTCCCGGCAGGGTTTCGACCTCGATTCCCTCCTCCAGACACTTGCGTACCAGCAAGAATCCCGGATCGGAAATACCGGGCGTTCCCGCATCGGAGATGAGTGCGGCACTGCGACCTTCGGCGATACTCGATGCAACCATACCGACCGTAGCGTGTTCGTTGAACTTGTGGTGGGAATACATCTTCTTCTCCAGCCCCAGGCGTTTGAGCAGCACCGAGGAGGTGCGGGTATCTTCGGCCAAAATGAAATCGACCTCGGAGAGTACCTTGACCGCACGCAGCGTAATGTCATCCAGATTGCCGATCGGAGTCGGCACGACGTACAGTTTCGCCATGTTATGACCTGAATTACGAGAGTTTGCGATCCAGCAGTTCCATCAACAGTTTAACTCCGTCGGAAGATGGATTCCAATCGTAGTGTTCCGAAATAAAGACGATGCAGTCATCCAGATCATCAAAGGCATTCAAACGGTCGATCGCCTCTTCATAACGACGCTGGTCTCCATCGAACAGGTCGCGGATCAACAGGAATTTGTCGTTGATACCAATTGCCTGTTTCAAATCCGTAATCTTCTCCCGACGAACGATCTCGGAGGCCATATCCTCCACCGCAGGCATCGTATCGGCCAGCGTATGCACATCACTGCCGATCACCTCGCCCAAAACGGTCGTATGACCTGCCACATGACTGACCGGACGTTCAATAGGCTGTTCTACCTCAACCGTATCTGACACTTCCGGAGCACTCTCCATCGGCGCATTCACAACCGGGTCCGGGTCTATCGGGATAACTTCAATTACCCGCTCTTCGACCTCCTCCGTAACGACGGCTGCCGGCTGCTGAGGTTCGATCTTTTGCGGCTCAGCAACCCGCTCCTCAACGACAGCCTCTGTGTGATTGCGCTTGGGCTCTACAGGACGCGGCTCATTCGGTACACTCTCCTTCTTAGGCTCCGTCTCATACAGGGACATCAGAACGCGCCGCTTCTCACGATGGCGCACAACCAATCCCTCCGTATCGAACAGACTTCCCAGAAGAGGGCTCTCCTCTCGGGACTGAGGCTCTTCGGCTACCGGTTCAACCGGCTTCGAGCTCTTCTTCTCCTCTTCAGGCTCAGGAATCGACACCTGTTCCGGTTTTGACTCCGGTTCCGGTTCTGACTCTGGCTCAGGTTCTGACACCGCGTCAACTGAATCATTGGTAGATTCCCGCTGAGACTCGGTCTTCTCGGAGGGCATTTCAGGGAGAGGCTCTGCGATCGGTTCCGGCTGCGGCTCTGCTTCCGGCTCTATTTCCTGCGAAACGACCGGCTCGGGTTGTTCTGCGACCGACTCTCGGAGACTCTCTTCCGCCTTCAGATCAACCGTTGCGGTCACAGCCAGCGGCTCCATGAGCATATCATCCAAATCGATGCTGATCTCCGGATGTGCAGCCGGCTCTTCCGGCTGAGATTCAGCCTCAGTACGATGCTCCGTCTCCTCGAAACGGATCATCTCATACAACGACCGGAGCTTATCCAGCACCAAATCCCGCTCTATGGCGGGTATATCCTGTGAGGTCTCCCATCCGTCGACCAATCCACTCAGACGGGCCAGTTCCTCCTGAATTTTCTTAACCTCCATAACAATCGGTTTATAGCAGTCAAAGGTACGAAAAAATATCCGTTTCGGCGAATGATTACGACCGCTTTATACGAAAATCAGAATGACACATTCGATTGATTTCACTATTTTTGCTTTTGGAATGCGACAAATGCTATTCCAGAGAGCAAAGAATAGCCTCCAGGCTCATTTAACAAATAACAAAAAAGACGAAACGCACGATGGACATTCTGGAATTCCGACGCTACTGCCTCTCCCTGCCATTGGCCGAAGAGTGTACTCCGTTCGATGAGACCACTCTCGTTTTCAAGGTCGGAGGCAAGATGTTCTGCTACACGGACATGGTCCAATTCGAATGGATTGCCGTAAAGTGCGATCCGGATGAGGCGATCCTCCTGCGGGAGCGTTATCCCGAAGAGGTGCAGCCTGCCTACCACAGCAACAAGCGCCACTGGAACGGCATCCGTACCGACGGCGATCTGCCCGACCGTTTCATCAAGGAGCAGCTGCGCAACTCCTACCGGCTCGTAGCGGCAAGCCTCAGTCCCAAATCCCTGCGGGAAGAGGTCGCTGCCTGCATCGAAAAAGCCGGGCTCCCCGAAGAGTAGCCCGGCTTTCGATCCTTTGACGGAGATCCATCCTATTGCGGTTGTTTCATGACTCGCAGCCAGCGTCTGTAACCGGCTACGCCCATCACCAGATAGATCAGGTAAAGTGTTGCTGTAACCGGAATGCCCTTATATACATAAAGTGCTACGGTAACAGCATTTACGACAATCCATATCAACCACTGCTCAACATATTTTCGGGAGAGCATCCAGATACCGATGATACTCAACGCCGTGGTCAAACTGTCCCAGAACGGAACGGTGCTGTTGGTAAAGGTTACGAGCACCCAATAGATCAGCCCATGTACGGCGACATAGGCCAACGCCAGCACCGGCCATCGACGGGCTGGCGTATGCACGATGGCACCGCCGTCTTTCCGTTTCGGCGCCCGGAGCCAGACAATCCAACCATACAGCCCGGCCAACAGATAGTAGACGTTCATCGCACTGTCGGCATAGAGTCCCGCCTGGTAATAGAGCACGCCGTGAACAACCGGCATGACCATTCCCACGAGCCAAAGCCAGATATTGGCCCGATACTCCAGCCACAGGTAGAGCATTCCGAGTACGAAGCCCACGATCTGCAAAACGAGTTTCAAATCCATGAATCCAGCCTTTATTAGAAGCTAACGGTTACGTTGGCCAATACGTTCAACATTGCCTGCGGGAAGTAGAAGGCCTCATCCACCCGCACGCCATCGACGATCGAGGAGTAGCCGTATCCGTTGTTGCAGTACTCCGAATTAAAGAGGTTGTTGACCTGCAACCCGACACGGATCTTCTTGGTGCGAGCTGTCGAGAACTCGTAGCCCAGATTCAGGTTCGTAAAGCAGTAGGCATCGAGCGAGAGGGCATCAATACGGGCATTGGTCATGTACTGGCTGCTGACATACTGGGTCTGCAGCAGGGCGCTGAACCCCTTGACGTGGAAATCGAACATCACTCCCGCAATCACGTCGGGAGAATAGGAGAGCGTCGAGGTTTTCATGAAGATCTCCTTTTCACCCAGGTAGTTCCAGTCGGCATCGTACTCCGAAATATGCTCCGTATAGTTCTTGATCCGGTTCTGGCTGAACGTTGCGTTCGCCCCGAGCGTAAACCAGGGGGTAATCTCGAGAGCTGCCGTCAGCTCGATACCCCGGCGGTAACTGTCGGGGATGTTACGCACCAGCGCCTCGCCCGTATCCGAAAGTTCACCCGTAGCCACCAGCTGATCCTTATACTGCATATAGTAGAAGTTCACACCGGCCTCGAAGCGGCTGTTGCGGAACAGGTAACCGAACTCCCAGTCGCTCAAACGCTCCGGCGAAGGGTACTGGTTCTGCTTGGTATCGGTGAAGTTGCTCCGGTTGGGCTCCTTCTGTGCCACCGAGAACGACACATAGATCTTGTGGTTGCGGGCGAACGAGTAGTTGATACCCGCCTTGGGGTTGAAGAAGTGGTACGTACGGTGGATATCCAGTTGTTGCAGGGCCGAGGTTACGCTGTTGAAATTATCGTTCGTGCCGGTGATGTTATGGCGGATCAGACGGTACTGCATATCGGCAAAAATATTCAGGCCGCAAGCTACCTCCCAGTTCGCCTTCACAAAGAGGTTGCCATCATATTTTGTCGAGGCATTCCGGTAGTACTCGAAACGGCCGAAATCGGGAACTTCGATCACCGACATCACATCTCCCCAGTGCCGGCCGTCATAGACACTGGCCGCCCCGCCAATCGAGAGCTGGAACCGGGAAACGGTATAGTTGGCCGATGCAACCACTCCGCCGAAGTGGTTGTCCATCAACTTGCGACGGATCAGGTTACTCTCCGTAACCGTAACGGCCGGGTCATCCGTTGCAATGGGAGGAATGCCGTACTCGCTCAGGTCCTGACCGTTTTTATACTGGTTGTAATACCCCCTGCCGTAGGTGTAGTGTCCCGTCACGTTGAGCGACCAGCGGTTATTGAACTGGTGGGTGACAACCAACTGGTTGTTAATCTGCGTGTAATTGTCGATCTGATCGTCATAGAAAGAGATCGAACCGTCGGCATGTTCGATCAGACCCTGCGAATTATAACGGCGGTTGGTCTGAAGTTGCTCCTTCGTAACACCGTCATAGGCCAAACCGACCTTGGCCACACCGCCGAACGAAATAAGTTTGACGATCGTACTGTTATCGTAATAACCGGCCTGGAACATATAGGCACTCAGATTCGTACTGGCCCGATCGACGTAACCGTCCGAGGAGATGTGCGAAACCCGCGCATCGATGATCCAATGCCGACCCAGCAGCCCCGAACCGATCCGCAACGACTGTTTGTTGGTGTTGTACGAACCGTAGCTCATCGAAGCCTCACCCGAAAACTCGTTTGACAGGCGTGCCGTCGTCATATTGACCGATCCGCCGAAAGCGCCCGTACCGTTGGTTGAGGTGCCGGCACCACGCTGCACCTGGATCGAACCGACCGAAGAGGCCATATCAGGTGTATCATACCAATAGACGGCATGGCTCTCGGCATCGTTCATCGGGACACCGTTGGTCGTAATGTTGATGCGCGAAGCATCGGCACCACGCAAACGGAAAGCCGTACCGCCGATTCCGTTACCGGCATCCGAAGTAGCCACCACCGAAGGTGTCATCTGCAACAGCGACGGCATATCGGTACCGAAGTTCTGACGGGCGATCTCCTCGCTGTTCAGATCGGTATAGGCCACCGGCGTCTTGCGGTCGACGCGCGTAGCGGTTACCTCGATCTGCTGCAATTCATAAATACGCGTTGTGTCGGGACCTTCGAAGTCCGCAGGTCCCTGCGCGCGGGTCGGCACCACCCAAAACAAGGCAATGGCCGCCAAGGAAAATAGCATCCTTTTCATGGTTTTAACTTTTTTAAATTAAAAGAACAGAAAAGGGGTATGTCTTCTCGATTATGCATCCCGGTCTCGGCATTACCCGTATCCGGTACAATGGGTATAATCTCAGCCTGACAGTAAGGCACCCCTCTTGGAATACGGCCGCAAAAGTAGTATTTTAATCTGAATTTTCAACGAAAGCACCCAAAAGAATCCCCTACAGCAAAGAGTCGGGGCGAATCGCTGCATTGCGATTCGCCCCGACTTATGAAATAAGCATATTATCAAAATGTTCCGAAACGATAGACGGTTTTCTGCACATAGAGCCGTCCCGGCTCCAGCAGCACCGAAGGGAATTCCGGATGATTGACTGCATCGGGATAACCCATGCAGGCCACCACGACCCCATCGTGATCCCGGTAACGTCCGCCCGACTTGTTTACCGGACACCCTCCAGCCAAACGGTTGCCCGTATAGAGCATTGCTCCCGGTTGCGAAGAGAAGATCTCCACCTTGCGTCCCGACCGCTCGTCACGCAGCTCGCCGACTTCGGTCAAGATGTTGGGTCGCCAACCATCCAGCGGGAAGAAGTGCTCATACCCGCGCAACATCCGTATCCGGGCAAAATCGGACTCCATGCCGTCGCCCAAGCGTCGCGACGTACGGAAATCGACCGCCGTATCCGCCACATCGAGCAGCGCTCCGGTCGGGATGCCGCGATCGTCCGTTTCGAGCAACCGCGATGCATTCAGCCGCAACTGATGGTCGAGCGTCGAACCGCTCGCATCGCCCCCGAGATTCAAATACAGGTAATCGGTCAGGTTTACCGGAGTCGTCCGGTCGCTCTGAGCCACATAGGTAATCTCCAGCGTATTCTCCTCGTCGAAGTCGAAAGCCACCTCGACCTGCAGGCCACCCGGATACCCCGAATCGCCCTCTTCTGAGTAGATCGACATCACCACGCGGTTCGTTTCGACGCGGCTCTCCCACAGGCGGTCGGCCAGGCCTTTCACGCCGCCGTCCAGATGGCCGGCTCCGCTGTTCACCTCCAACCGATACTCTTCTCCTTCGACCGTCATCACCCCATAGGCAATACAGCCTGCTACCCGGCCGATGCTCTTGCCACAGTGGGCCGGATCGCTGAAGTAGCTCTTGAAATCACGGTAACCCAGGGCTACATCAGCCAGGTGTCCTTCACGGTCGGGAACCTTCACCGAGATGATCGAAGCCCCGATGTTGCAGAGCTGCACCTCGGCACCCCGATCGTTTCGCAGCGTATAGAGAACGACCACCTCGCCGTCCGAGGTAGCGCCCCAGATATGCTGTTCGATCTCCATCGCCTACTCGATCGGTTTAAGGTTCTGCAACAGGCTGTCGATACGACGGAGTGTCTCCTCCTTGCCGATAAACGATGTCACGTCGTACATACCGGGACCTTTGCCGGCTCCCACCAGCGCAAGGCGCAAGGTATTCATCACCTGTCCCATCGGATAGCCCTTCTGCTCGATCCAGCCGTGTACGATCCGCTCGGTATTCTCCAGCGAGAAGTCATCGATCGAGGCCAGCACCTCGCGCAGTTCGGTCAGGATGCGGGGGTTGTCACCCTTCCAATATTTCCGGGTCTGCTTCTCCTCGTACTCGGCAGGAGCCACGAAGAAGAAGGAGGTAAGATCCCAAAGATCGGTAATGAAGGTAGCACGCTCCTTCATGATGCCGGCAGCTCGTCCGGCCAGCTCGTCCGACACCTCGATACCGTGCTCACGCAGGATCGGCTGAAAGAGTGCGGCCAACTCCGCATCACTCTTATGGTGCATATACTGGGCGTTGAACCATTTGGCCTTGTCGGGCTGGAAACGGGCCCCCGACTTCGAAACACGCTCCAGCGAGAAGTTGTCGATCAACTCCTGCATCGAGAAGATCTCCTGCTCCGTTCCGGGGTTCCACCCGAGCAGCGCCAGCATGTTGATGAAGGCCTCCGGGAAGTAACCGTCCTCACGATAACCGCGGGCCGTCTCGCCCGTCGGCGAGGTCCAGAAGAGCGGGAATACGGGGAATCCCATCTTATCGCCATCGCGTTTCGAGAGTTTGCCGCCACCGGTCGGCTTGAGCAGCAGAGGCAGGTGAGCGAACTGCGGCTGCACATCACTCCATCCGAAAGCACGGTAGAGCAGGTAGTGCAACGGCAGCGAAGGAAGCCACTCCTCGCCACGGATCACGTGCGAAACCTCCATCAGGCGGTCATCCACGATGTTGGCCAGGTGGTAGGTCGGCAGCGCATCGGCCGATTTGTAGAGCACCTTGTCATCGAGGGTCGAGGTGTTCACCTCGACGTGTCCGCGGATCAGGTCATCCATCTTCACCACCTCGTTTTCGGGCATCTTGAAGCGAATCACCCACTGATCGCCGCGCGCGATGCGTGCCTCGACCTCCTCGGCCGGAAGCGAGAGCGACGTAGGCAGTTTCTCACGGATCGTATAGTTATAGGCAAATGTCTCGCCCCGCTGCTCATACTCCTTGCGCAGCGCATCGAGCTCCTCTGCCGTATCGAAGGCGTAGTAGGCCCATCCGGCATCGACGAGCTGTTTGGCATACTTGAGATAGATATCCCGGCGCTCGCTCTGACGGTAGGGGGCATGAGGGCCGCCGACACCGACACCCTCGTCGATCTCAATACCGCACCATTTGAGCGACTCGAGGATATACTCCTCGGCTCCGGGGACGAAACGCTGCGAATCGGTATCCTCGATACGCAGGATCATCGTTCCGCCATGCTGGCGGGCAAACAGGTAGTTATAAAGCGCCGTACGGACACCGCCGATATGCAGCGGTCCGGTAGGACTGGGGGCAAAACGCACCCGAACAGGTCTTTCCATATCGTATGTTCAATTGTTAATCATCGACCTAACATTCAAAACAAGCCACAGAGTAAACACAAATCACATACAGCCTCCTACAAATAAAATTGCTTACGCTAGGTGTATATTTCTTGAATTCTGAAGATTATCTATCGATGATTTCGGTTAATAATTATATTAAGCAAAGAATAGATCTCATTGAGAATATTTTCATCACGTCCTATTGATATTCTCACAACAGGTCGAGACAAATCATTTACTGTTACATATATTGAATAATTGTGTTCTGTCCTACTCTCTTGTTCTCCTATGTCTATTTGTTTCTTTGCTGTAGCACCTCCAATTATTCCACCGACAGGTCCCGCAATCACATCCCCAACTATCGCCCTACCAACTACAGACCCCATCTTCGTTTTAGCAGTAGCTGAAATCGCAGACTGAATTACTCGTGAATTATCATGTATTTGCACATTAAGTATATCTTGAAATTTATAATCAGTTCCAGCC
>MHCFR05601__coassemble_742_pt1 | contig 47616 bp, 41 predicted proteins | sample MHCFR05601__metabat2_high_PE_060 | metagenome-assembled genome bin MHCFR05601
AACCTATGAGATATGCTGATAATTATATGTTATTGATTGGTTTTGTTCAGTCAATGTGAAATATTGGATACACGTAGCTTCTGCTGGGGGAATATTGCCAACCCAGATAAACGATAGAGATTGTTTAAGAAATATACAACATATAGTTCATAATTTGACAGATATTTATACAGATGAAGAAATAATCAAAATGACGTTTCCCTTATGAAACGTTTTAATGATGATGTAATGGAAATTAAAGAATATCTTAGTTCTTTTATGAGTATGGCAAGAAAGGGGTTTATTTCGATAGATAGGACGAATCTCACAAATTTAAAAGATCCAAACTATCATATTCTCTGTCGGCCGAATAATCTTAAAAGTCTTAACCAATTTATAGAGGTTGAGGATTTCCAGGTAGATGACGATAGTATCTTCATTGGAATGAATGATAATATAGAGTTGCTCAATATTTTAAAGTAAAGATACCTCGGAGTGATTCGAAAGTTATAAGATTTTAAGAGTTTCTTATATAATTAAGATATCGAGATTTTTATAAAATCTCGATATCTTATAATTTATCTGGACGACGTTGTGAAGATCTGGCTACTTTTTAAGTTATAATTATGCAAGTGCAAGAAAAAGCGGGGGTGAATTTTACTCATGAGAGTAGGTGTTTGATTGAAAGAATCAAGGGAATGAACTATAAATTGGATTGCCATGCGTAACGGGAAAACGAATAGTGGAACACGAATGGAACATGCGAAATCGAAATAGACCCATATAATGGGAACTAGCAGGAGACAGGATACTCGGTGAATCCATTGTAAGATAAATCATTACATTTACTTGCAAAATTGAATTTCAACCCTGGGGGCGTGTGGTCGCAAGTTCGAATCTTGTCACCCCGACTAACTGAAAAGCCTTGACAATCGCTAGATTGTCAAGGCTTTTTCCTTTTTTTCTGATGTTTTTGCTGCCGGTAATAAAAAACGAGACTCGTTTTAGCGAATCTCGTTCTCGGGTGGAAGATGGGGCTTGAACCCACGACCTTCGGGACCACAATCCGACGCTCTAACCAACTGAGCTACATCCACCGTGTAGGTTGACCCTTTTTATTGAATCAACCGGATTGCAAAGGTAATATGATTTTTTTATTCGAGCAAAAAAAACGTGAATTTTCTTTCCGGTACCGTTCCGATCGCTGTTTGCCCCCCCCCGATTCTTTGTCATGGATGGCGGTAGGAACAGGCAGGATGTTGACAGAATGGCAGTCGGGGCGGGGGTTTTGGCAGGGATTTCTGCCAAAAAGTGTTTGGCATATCTCTTGCGTAATCTCCTATCGAAAAAAGAAAAATAATCAATAATTATAAAACTCACGATTATGAACGTAAAACCATTATCAGACCGCGTGTTGATCCTGCCCAACCCTGCGGAAGAGAAGACGGCGGGTGGATTGATTATCCCCGATACGGCAAAAGAGAAACCGCTGGCAGGCAAAGTCGTAGCAGTCGGTCCCGGCACTTCGGAGATCAAGATGGAGGTTAAGGTCGGCGACCAGGTTCTTTATGGCAAGTATGCCGGACAGGAGCTGACGATCGACGGTGTGGATTACCTGATTATGAAGCAGCAGGATATTCTTGCAATTATCTAATTCTAAAAGAACGTTTGAATTATGGCAAAAGAGATCAAATATAATGTAGAGGCTCGTGAGCTTCTCAAGGAGGGCGTTGATGCATTGAGCAACGCCGTGAAGGTAACGCTCGGTCCGAAAGGCCGCAACGTGATTATCGACAAGAAATTCGGTGCTCCGCAGGTAACCAAGGATGGTGTAACGGTAGCCAAGGAGGTCGAGTTGGAGGATGCCATTGCCAACATGGGTGCCCAGATGGTCAAGGAGGTTGCCTCGAAGACCAACGACGATGCCGGTGACGGTACGACGACGGCAACGGTGCTGGCTCAGGCCATGATCGGTGTCGGTCTGAAGAACGTGACGGCCGGTGCAAACCCGATGGACCTGAAACGTGGTATCGACAAGGCTGTCGAGGTGGTTGTAGGCGAGCTGAGAAAGCAGAGCCAGACCGTAGGTACCGACTTCGCGAAGATCGAGCAGGTCGCTACTATCTCGGCTAACAACGATGCTACGATCGGTAAGTTGATTGCCGAGGCGATGGCCAAGGTCAACAAGGAGGGTGTCATTACGGTCGAGGAGGCCAAAGGTACGGAGACCCACGTGGATGTTGTCGAGGGTATGCAGTTCGATCGTGGCTATATCTCGGCCTACTTCATCACCGATACCGAGAAGATGGAGGCTCAACTCGACAAACCCTACGTGTTGATCACCGACAAGAAGATCTCGACGATGAAGGAGTTGATGGGTGTTCTGGAGCCGGTGGCTCAGAGCGGCCGTTCGCTGTTGATCATCGCAGAGGATGTCGATGGCGAGGCTCTGTCGGCATTGGTTGTCAATAAATTGCGAGGTACGATCAAGATCGCGGCCTGCAAGGCTCCCGGTTTCGGTGATCGCCGCAAGGAGATCCTCGAGGATATCGCCGTGCTGACGGGTGGTACCGTGGTTTCTACCGACAAGGGTATGAAGCTGGAGGATGCAAACCTCTCTGTACTGGGTACGGCCGAGAAGGTTACCCTGAACAAGGAGAATACGACCATCGTCGATGGTGCCGGTTCGAAGGAGGCGATCGCAGCCCGTGTGGCTCAGATTCGTGCCGGTATCGAGAACTCGACTTCGGACTACGACCGTGAGAAGTTGCAGGAGCGTCTGGCCAAGTTGGCCGGTGGGGTCGCCGTTCTCTATGTCGGCGCTGCAACCGAGGTTGAGATGAAGGAGAAGAAAGACCGCGTAGACGATGCACTGGCGGCAACCCGTGCTGCCGTTGAGGAGGGTATCGTTCCGGGTGGCGGTGTGGCTTACATCCGTGCCGTGGAGGCTCTCGAGAACCTCAAGGGGGACAATGAGGATCAGACGACCGGTATCCAGATCGTAAGACGCGCTATCGAGGAGCCGTTGCGCCAGATCGTTACCAACGCCGGCGGCGAGGGCTCGGTGGTTGTCAACAAGGTCAAGGAGGGCAAGGGTTCCTTCGGATACAACGCCCGCGAGGATCGTTACGAGGATATGATGAAGGCCGGTATCATCGACCCGACGAAGGTGTCGCGTGTCGCTCTGGAGAATGCCGCTTCGATCGCTTCGATGTTCCTGACCACCGAGTGTGTGCTGGCTGAGAAGAAGTCCGAGACTCCTGCCATGCCCGCTATGCCGGGTGCCGGAATGGGCGGCATGATGTAACAGTCGCTTCAGACGATATGTGTCCAGAAGAGGCGGATCCCTTACAGGATCCGCCTCTTTTTTTGTGGGTGAACTTTTTATTTCAGGACTTTACAGACCACCGTCTGCCACCCATGCCCGGTTCTGGTTGTCGTTGCGCAGGGCGAGGATGATCAATTCACTCTCCCCGTCGGGTTTTCTCACCAGGCAGGGTACGAACACTCCGGCGTACTGTCCCGAACGGAAGTGGGGACGGACTTCGATCAGACGGCATCCGGCATAGATCTCTTTCAGTATGGAGAGTCGGTGCGGTGCGTTGTAGTAGATCAGCACCTCCTGAAGGACCTCTTCGTCCCAGCTCTGCATGGCGGTGAAGAGTTTGCGTGCGGCCTCCTCCGGGGTGATGTCCGTAAAAAGAGAGCCTTTGGCCGGTTCTGCCGGGGTGATCCATTCGATCCCTTGCGGGGTGGAGAAGAGACTCGCTGAGAGCGGGGTGTTATAGTCGATCCGCTTCATGTGGACGATCGTCTTCTCTTCGGAGCCGTTCAGTTGTATGATCTTTAGACCGGTCAGGGCGTGTGTCTTACGGTCAAAGCTGTACTCCCGACAGGTGTTGGATTCGCTGACCGAGGTGTTGAGCATATAGTTGTTGGAAAAATCTCCCTCGGCCGGGACACGGACCGTCAGGGTGATGGTGTTGTCCGAGACCTGTTTGGTACAGGTAGCCTTTTTGTTGGTGGCAACGCAGGCCTCTTCGCGCAGCAGCAGCGAGTAGGGATCGAGCAGGGTGGCGAATCCATCGATGAACCCTTCGTCGGGAGGCAGGATCCAACCTGTCTTGGAGTTTGGAAGCCACATCAGGATCTGAGAGCCGGTGTGGATGGCAATACGCCCCTCCTTTTCGAGCCGCCAGCGGTTTGTTGCCGGGTCAACCCACATGCGGTGGCGGAGAAACGGTTGTTGTGCGTCGATGTAGGAGAATGACTCTCCGGGCAGTGTCCGTACGTCGATCTCGAGATAGAACGATTGGCTGTTCTCGATCTGTGCGATCGCATCGCGCAGCAGACGCCCGGCTGCGTGGGCCTGGTAGCGCTGGATCGGGTTGAGAATCAGTACGAGTGCGATCAGGGCGGCGGCACTCAGTGAAGCCGTGAGGGGGCGCAGCCAGCGTCGTCGTCGGGAGACGGTTCGTTTGCGTTCCTCGTTTGTCTCTTCGGCAGCTGCCCGCAGGATCCGCTGTTTCAGATCGGTCGGGACCTGGAGGGCCTTTTGGGGGGTTACGGCTTCGAGAGCTTCTTTCGTTTGCGTATAGAGTTGTTGGCAGTCGGGACACTCCTTCAGGTGAGCTAGCAGTTCTTCACGCGTTGCGGTTGGGGTATTGTCGTCGAAAAGCAGTTCGAGGCGCTTTTCAAAATCTTGGCATTTCATGGCATGATTCGTTTTAAGGTGATTAATGGGATGCTCCGGCGATGAGTGTGCGGAGTTTCTGGATGCCGTAGCGGAAGCGGGACTTGACAGTCGCCTCGGAGCTTTCGGTGAGCTCGGCGATTTGGGCAAAGGTCATCGATTCCGATGTCTTCAGCCGGATCACTTCGGCCTGCTCTTCGGGCAGGCGTTCGAGAAGCCGGTAGATCCGTTCGTACTCCTGTTCCGGGGGCGGATCTTCAGTCGGGACGGCTATTTTGCCGACCTGGTCGAGCGGGAGTGTTGCTTTGGTGCTTTGCCGATGGTAGTCGCGACAGCGGTTGATGATCGCCTTTATCAGATAACTCTCCAGATCGGTTATGTGACTCAGGTTGCTTTCCGACCGAAAGAGCCGGAGCATTACATCCTGCACGATGTCTTCCGCTGCCGTCCGGGATCCCGTGTGCAGACAGGCGAGGCGGAACAGTCGCTCCTGATGTCGGTCGATGATCCGTTCGAGTTGTTTGAGTTTCGATTCGTATTCTTGCATATCGGTTCTGTTTTTCGTTTCTTGGGGACGCGTCTATCTATAAGACGCCGCTTCTCAGAAAAAGATCTATTTTCCCGGTAAAAAAATAACCCCGAACCTGCAAGTGTGTTCGGGGTATGGTTGTGCTGTGGCTGCAGCGGCTATTTGCCGAGCAGAATACGTGCCTGGGCCAGAGCAGCTTCAGTGATCTGGCTGCCCGATAGCATCTTGGCAATCTCGGCAATGCGCTCCTCGTCGTTGAGGTGTCGGATGTGGGTCCCGTCCTGGTCCTTGTAGACGAAGAAATGGGTCGAACCCTTCGAGGCCACCTGCGGGAGATGGGTGATGTCGACCACCTGCATCGAGTCCGAAAGCGAGTGGATAATCTCACCCATGGCATCGGCGATCTGACCCGAAACTCCGGTGTCGATCTCATCGAAGATGATGGTCGGCAGCTCCATGCGGCGGGCGAGCAGCGCTTTGAGGGCCAGCATGACGCGGGACGTTTCACCGCCCGAGGCGATCCGCTCGATCTTTTGCGGCGAGAAGCTGCGGTTGGCCGTAAAGAGGAAGTCGATCCGGTCGCAGCCGGTTGCCGTCAGTGTCTCTGTCTGTTCTGCGGCAACGCAGAACCGGGCATCGGGCATTCCGAGTTTCGTGAGCGTCTCTTCGATCTGCTCACTGAAAGCCGGAGCGGCGCTTTCGCGTCGCGTGTGGATTTCGCGGGCGCTCTTCCATGCCTCCTGTTCCGCTTCGGAGAGTTCCGCCTCGAGTGCGGCTATCTGCTCGTCGCCGTGGGTAATGGCCTGCAAGCGGGCTTCGTATTGTGCCTGGATGGAGAGCAGCTCCTCCAGATCGGCTGCCTTGTGTTTCTGGCAGAGCGTGTAGATTGTTCTGATCCGGTCGCTGATCTTCTGCAACCGTTCGGGGTCGGCATCGATCCGCTCGCTCTCGGCGGCGGCCGTTGCACTGATATCTTTCAACTCCTCGATGACCGATCGCAGGCGGGTAGCCGCTTCGGCGGCAAAGGGATAGCTCTCGGAGAGGTGGAGAAGTGATGTTTCGTTCGTTTTGAGTTGTACGAGAATGCCGGTCAGGTCATCGTCCAGCGCATTGCGGAGCGCGGTGAGCGCCTCGCTGATGCGGTCGGCATTCGAGAGGACGGACAACTCCGCCTCCAGTTCGGCCTGCTCCCCCGTTTTCAGTCGGGCGGCCTCCAGCTCTTCGGTTTGGTAGCGCAGCCACTCCTCGTCCCGACGTCCCGCTTCAGCCTCTTCGCGCAGGCGGGTCAGTTCGCGTCGCAATGCTCCCATTCGTTTGTATTGTGCCGTATAGGTTGCCAGCAGATCGGCATTCTCGGCCAGCGTGTCGAGGGCGCGCGTGCGGAATGCCTCAGATCCGAGAATCAGATTCTGGTGCTGGGAGTGAATGTCGATCAGGCGGGATCCCAGATCGCGCAGCAGCGTGAGCGGTACAGGGGTGTCGTTGATGAACGAACGACTCTTGCCGCTCGGGGTGATCTGACGCGTGAGGGTTGTCTCGGGGCTGTAGTCCAGGTCATTCTCCTCGAAGAACGATTCGAGCCCGAGCTTGCCGATCTCGAAGGTCCCTTCGACCAGACAGTTCCGCTGGCTGTCCTTCAACGCGGCCCCGTCGTTCTTGGCACCGAGCAGTAGCCCGAGGGCACCGAGCAGGATCGACTTGCCGGCACCGGTCTCTCCCGTAATAATGTTCAGATGGATATCCAGTTCCAGTTCGAGCCGGTTGATCAGCGCGTAATTTTCGACTCTCAGCGTGCGCAGCATGGCTATTTCAGTATGGTTTCGATTTTATCGACGATCCGTTCGGCTGTCTCCCGTTTCGAGAGCAGGGGAAGTTCCTGTCGGCCGTTGCGGTCGATGAGCGTAACTTTGTTGGTGTCGACACCGAATCCGGCTCCTGCATCGCGCAGTGAGTTGAGCACGATGAAGTCGAAGTTCTTGCGGGCGAGCTTCTCTTCGGCGTGGGCCTCCTCGTGATCCGTTTCGAGAGCGAATCCAACCAGCATCCGTGCCCCTTTTCGTGCCCCCAGTTCGGCGGCTATGTCGTGGGTGCGCTTGAGCCGGATCACCATATCCCCCTCACCCTTCTTCAGTTTGATCGGGGAGACCTCTTCGGGCGTGTAGTCGGCCACGGCAGCACACATGACGGCACCGTCCGCTGCGTCGAACTCGCGCAGGGCCGTTTCGTACATCTGTAGGGCCGAGGTGACATCAATCCGGCGGACCGAAGGCGGTGTGGGCAGGGTGGTGCGTCCGCTGATGAGCGTAACTTCTGCTCCGCGTCTTGCCAGGGCGTCGGCCAGGGCATAGCCCATCTTCCCGGTCGAGTGGTTCGAGATGAACCGCACCGGGTCGATCGCCTCGATCGTGGCTCCGGCCGTAACGATCATCCGTTTACCTTGCAGGCTCTTTTTTTTTTCAGAGAGAAGATCCTCTACGAACGAGAGGATTTCGGCCGGTTCGGCCATGCGCCCTTTCCCCATAAGACCGCTTGCCAACTCCCCTTCGGCCGGTTCGACGATGGCCACACCCCGCTCGCGCAGGGTCTGTAGGTTGGTTTGGGTCGCCGTATGGGCATACATGTCCAGATCCATCGCCGGGGCGACGGCTACCGGACAACGGGCCGAGAGATAGGTCGTGAGCAGCAGGTTGTCGGCAATGCCATGTGCCATTTTGGCCAGCGTATTGGCTGTGGCGGGGGCGATCAGCATGCAGTCGGCCCACTCACCCAGCGAAACGTGTGAATTCCATTCGCCGTTTTCGGGGTTGAAGAACTCGACCAGGATGGGGTGTTTCGAGAGGGTGGCCATGGTCAGCGGGGTGATGAACTGCTTGGCCAGCGGAGTCATCACCACCCGTACGTCGGCACCGGCCCCCTTGAGCAAACGGCAGAGCACCGCTGCCTTGTAGGCCGCGATGCTTCCCGTGATGCCGAGCAGAATATGTCGTCCGCTGAGGCTCATACGTATAGGTCGTTATTTCTTTTCTGCGTCGTCCTTGTAGAAAAGATCACCTTCGACGAACTCTTCCGTGGCAATAAGTGTCGGTTTTGGAAGACGCTCGTAGTAACGCGAGATTTCGATTTGCTCGCGGTTCTCGAAAGTTTCCTCCATCGTGTCCGAAGGCGATGAGAAGTCTGCCAACTTGCGGTTCAGCTCGGTCTTGAGCTCCACGGCAATCTGGTTGGCTCGACGGGCGATGATGTTGACCGTTTTGTAAATGTTGCCGGTTTCCTTGTCCAGATCGGCTAATTTACGCGTTACGGTGTTGGTGGGAGTTGTTTTTTTGATCTCCATGTTATAGGGTATTTTCTTTGTTGTTTCTATCGAGGAAGTCTTTGGCGTGTTTTGCCAGCCGGTCGAGTTCTTTCACATAAGAGGATTCCGGAAATTCGGCGACAAACGAATAGTAGGAGTCGAGCATTGAAAGATAGCGGTCTGCCTGTTTGTCTTGTACCGAATTCGAGGCCAGTTCATAACCCGACTTGACGATCAGGTACATGATCTCTTCGCGGTGTTTGCTTTCAGGATACTCCTTCAACGCATTTTTGAGAGAGAAAATCGCGGACTTGTATCGCTCGATTTTATAGTAAGTATAAGCGTTCAGAAAGGCTTTGTCGTGGAGCCGTTCCGTAAGGATTTGATTCATTTTCCGGAATTCGTCGATCTTTTCGTTCGTCGGGTAGTGAACCATGAATTCATTGATTGCAACCAGAGCCTGTGTCGTCATGGATTGATCGCGGGTCGGCCCGGGCGAGAGGTAGAAGTAGCTCAGTGCGAGCATTCCCTCCGCATCTTCGAGGAAAATACTGCGTGTGTGTTTGCGACGGAAAAGATCCAACTCCGAAGTTACTACGTCGTATTCCCGATTCTTGAACTTGCAGTAGGCATGCATAAAAGCAATGCTGTCCTCTTGAGGTTTCGCGACGTAATATGGGCTGGCTCCTTCGAAGAGGCTGGCTGCTTTCGTCCATTTCTCCTTTTCATAATAGTATAGAGCCTGTTGATACATCACTTCGGGTCTACCGCTTTTCAGGATCTGCTGAACGCCGTTGCAGCTTGTCAAGAAAACCGTCAGGAGTACGGTACAGTAGAGATATAGCTTCTTCTTGGTCATCGGGATCGGTTTTTTGCCGTTCTTATCCGGGGATAATCGCACAAAGTTACACTTTATTTAACGAATAACAAAAATTTTTTAGTACGGGAGATTTCGATCATTTTTTTGCAGCACTGAATGTTGCGTATAAAAAACGGCGGAACGTGTTGTTCGTTCCGCCGTGAGTCATGGTATTGTTGTTCTCTACCGGATCCCGCCGTGTTCGACGAGCCATTGTGCAATTTGTACGGCATTCAGGGCTGCCCCCTTGCGGATCTGGTCTCCGACACACCAGAAGGTGAGTCCGTTGGGATTCGTGAGGTCCCGGCGGATTCGCCCGACATAGACGGGGTCTTGTCCTGCGGCCATCAGAGGCATCGGATAGATCTTCTCCGAGGGAGTGTCTTGCAATACAATGCCGGGGGCCGATGCGAAAGCCTCACGGACCTCTTCCGGCGAAAGAGGACGTTCCGTTTCGACCCAGATGCTTTCCGAGTGGGCCCGCATGACCGGAACACGGACACAGGTGGCCGATACCAGTACATCCGAGTGCATGATCTTGCGTGTTTCGTTAAACATTTTCATCTCCTCCTTTGTGTAGTCGTTTTCCATGAATACGTCGATGTGCGGAATCAGATTGAAGGCCAGTTGGTAGGCGAACTTCTCTACACAAGGGTCCTCTCCTTTTACGATGGAGGCATGTTGCTGCTGCAATTCGACCATTGCCTGGGCCCCCGCTCCACTGGCCGACTGGTAGGTGGCCACATGTACGCGGCGGATATGGGAGAGACGCTCGATGGGTTGCAAGGCAACGACCATCTGGATTGTCGTACAGTTCGGATTGGCGATGATGCGGCGCGGTGCGTTGAGAGCATCCTGTGCATTTACCTCCGGTACGACCAGCGGAATATCCTCCTCCATGCGGAAGGCACTCGAATTGTCGATCATCAGCGTACCGTGACGGGTGATTGTTTCGGCAAATTCTTTTGAAGTCGAGGCTCCGGCCGAAACCAAAGCAATGTCCACGCCTTGAAAATCGTCGTTGTGGGCGAGTTTGCGTACAGTGAGTTCGCGCCCCCGGAACAAGTATTTCCTTCCGGCGCTCCGCTCGGATCCGAACAGCAGCAAATCGTCGATGGGGAGACGATCATTATCCCCTAACACTTTTAGAAACTCCTGGCCAACGGCTCCGCTGGCTCCCACAATTGCTAATTTCATGGTTTTATTGGGTGTAAGGTTATTTTTTATTCAAAAAACTCATCTTCGTCATACCAGTTGCCCTCGGTTGCCGTCGGTTCGTTTTCGATCGGATCGCAGTCGTAAACGGGAATGACGGCTGGGCGTGTGAACTGATCCTGCTTGGAGATTCCAACGCTCGGATCGGCATAGATGCGGTTGAGCATTTCGCCGACGATCGGTAGTGCTACCGTGCTTCCTTCTCCTCTGGAAAGCAGGTGGATGTATTGGTCCTCACCCCCGACCCATGTTCCGATGACCAGCTTCGGAAGAATACACATGAACCAGGCATCGCGATTTTTCTGCGAGGTACCGGTCTTGCCGCCCACCTCTGTGTTTTGCATGCCGTAGGCCCAGTTCAGACGGCCTCCCGTTCCGGAGCGAATAACATCCCGTAGCATCGTGAGCATCGTATAAGCGGTCTTTTCGCTGATGGCATCCTGGGTCGAAGGGGCGAAGCTTGCGATCAAATTACCCTGACGGTCCTCGATGCGGGTAACGAAAATCGGTTCGGTGAAAACCCCTTCGTTGGCGAAGGTCGCAAAAGCGCCGACCATCTCGTACACATTCGATTCGGAGGTCCCCAGACAGAGGGCCGGTACGGGATCGATGTAGCTGTGGATACCCATGTTGTGGATGAAGTTGGCGACCGCCTGCGGTTGTTTGGCCTGCTTCATGATCCATGCCGAATAGTTGTTGCGGCTGCGGGCCAGTCCCCAGCTGAGCGGGTGCAGCTCTCCGTTTTGCTCCACCCGGCCGGCCTCTTTGGGCGACCAGGGCACTCCGTTGGCCGTCTCGATCGTTACCGGAAGATTCGGTACGGGGGTACAGGGCGCGAGTCCCAGATGGTCGATGGCGAAGGTATAGACGAAAGGCTTGATCGTCGATCCGATCTGACGTTTCCCCTGTTTAGCCATGTCGTACTTGAAGTAACGGAAGTTCGGTCCTCCTACATAGGCTTTGACGTATCCGGTCTGGGGCTCTATGGCCACCAGGCTTGCCCGCATGATACGCTTATGATGAAGGATCGAATCGAGCGGGGTCATGACCGTATCGCGCTCACCTTTGTAGGTAAAGACCTTCATCGGGCAGGGACGGCTGAAACTTGCGAGGATATCCTTCTCGTTCACACCGGCTCGCTCCATCTCGCGGTAACGGTCCGAATAGCGGATCGCATTGCGGATAATGCGGTCACGTTCCTCCTTCCCGGCCCCGTTGAAAAGGACTTTGGTACGTTTGTATTGGGCATCCATCTGGGGCTGGATTACCGATTCCATCTGTTTTTGTACGGCCTGTTCTGCGTACTCCTGCAGGCGGGAGTCGATGGTTGTGTAGATCTTCAGGCCATCCCGATAGATGTCGTAGTGTGTTCCGTCGGATTTGGTATTTTTAAGACACCAGCCGTAGATCGGATTTTCATCGTATTGTTTGACGGCCTGTTCGTAGTCCCAGTCGTTGAGAAACTGCTGACGTTTGGGGCGTTCGGCATTCATCGTCAGGCGCAGCATCTCGCGAAAGTAGGTAGCCGGCCCTTCGTTGTGGGAGACGGGTTTGTAGTTGAGGATGATCGGCAGCGCCGAGAGCGAGTCCCGCTGCTCGTGGGTGATGGCTCCGGCCGAGGCCATGCGGGCGAGCACAAGGTTGCGGCGTGCCAGCGAGTTTTCCGGATTCCGACGGGGCGAGTAGAGCGTTGGCCCCTTCACCAGACCGACCAGTACGGCCGCCTCCTGGATGTTGAGCTCGTGCGGCTCCTTGTTGAAGAAGGTTTGGGCGGCCGACTTGATACCGTAGGCATTCGATCCGAATTCAACGGTGTTGAGATACATGGCGGCAATCTCCTCCTTCGTGTAGTTGTATTCGAGTTTCAGGGCGGTGATCCACTCCTTGAGTTTCGAGATGACCAGTTTCGAGGTGCGGGCGATCTTTCCCCGGTTCTCGTCGATGTCGCGCGGGAAGAGGTTTTTAGCCAGCTGTTGTGTAATGGTACTGCCGCCTCCCTGCGAGGTGTTTTGCAGCAGAACGGTCTTGACTCCGACACGCACGAGCGATTGCAGGTCGATACCCGAGTGGCTGCGGAAGCGAACATCCTCGGTAGCGATCAATGCAGCGATGATCGGGGGAACCAGATGAGAGTCGAGACGGAGCAGCTGGGTCGAGTCCTGCGGAAAGAGATCCTGATATTGCGTATAGGATCTGTTTTGTATGAAGAAGGTGCCCAAAACCTTGCCGTCTTCGGAGTAGATCTCCGTAGCCAGGTTGCTTTTGGGGTTTTCGAGTTCTTCGAATGAGGGGAGTCGCCCGAATAGGCCTGTAGCCGTGAGCAACAGCAGGACGAGCAGCAGGACGAACGGTGCCATGACGATACCCCAGAGCCATTTGACGGAACGGGGAATAGGTTTATGCGATTTTTGTTTTTTCATCGGTTCGAGTATATGGGGCAAAGGTACGAAATTTCTTCCAAAAAAGGGTCAGAACGGGAGCTCCAATCCTGCTCCGAACCAGAAACTTCCCCGATTGGGTTGGTAGAACGAGAGTTTCAGTGCCCAGGTGTCGGCCTCGGGTTCACGCAACAGGTTCAAGTCTAAGTAGATGTCGCCGCCGTACGAATAGAGCCGCCTCCACTCCCGACCATGTGTTCCCAACTCCTGGAACTGGGCATAGCCGAGACCCACGTTGATCCGGATACGCTTGATGTAAAGGAATCCCGGAATACCCCCTTCCGGATAACAGAGCGGAAACTGATAATCAACGGCTGAGGCGATATAATTATTGCTCGAAATGTCGGCGGAGGTGAACCCTTTTGGGAGCAGCCGGGTCGACTTGTACCCCAGGAAGTGCATTCCAGACGGGAAACGGTATCCGCCGATCGAGGTTTGGTAGGCAACGCCGACCGAGAGCGAGTTGCGGGCAAAGAATCCGGGGGTGTATACCCGGGCGTAACATGAGAACAGATCGCTGAAGTCTCGGTTGGTCGGGTTGAGGTCGTAACTTGCCTGCAAGAGGTATCCCCACGGAGTCCCTACATCGCGGTAGGCGCTCCGTACCACGTCCGAGAATCCGATCCCGAACGAGAGTTTGTGCAGGCCGTGCCGATAGCCGATTGTCTGTAGGTTCTCCATTTCACCCTGCTCGTTATAGCGAAGATCGCCGACGTTGGCGACCAGACCGTTCGAATAGTTCCATCCGGCCTGTATCGAGAGCTGCCGGACGTGGTATCCCCGGTCGAAATAGAGAGGAAGTGTCGCGTCGGCCCCGACGGACCAGTATTTGTCCCGTTTCGGCATCGGTTGCCGTTCGATCTCTCCCGACCCGAGTTGCTGGGCCACGCCGTAGACCATCTGATCCCCGCCGTAGGAGGCGTTCAGGTCGAGGTGCACCCCCAGTCCCGTATAGCGGACTTCTCCTTTGATCCGGTGCCCGTTTGCCCGGCTCCATCCCCAGGTGGCGTAGCCGTCCGTATTGGCAAGCAGGTTTTGGGTGAGAACCGTCGCGCCGAGCATTGCGTCGGGGCTGAACTCTTCGATCGTCCCGAAGGGGTCGAACGAAAGAGGAGCCCAACTGTGCAGGTTGAACAGGTGGGTCGCCCGTCGGTATCGGCGGAACTTGTATTTTTGTTGCGAAGCGATCGAGTCGAGCCCCGTGAAACGAACCGTATCGAGGTTGACGACCTCCCAACGGCTGTATTGCGGGTTGACCAGTTCGACGGGGAGCTGCGAAGGCGTGACCGGGATCGGGTCGACCGTTTCCTGGCAGGTGATGCGATAGCCCTGCCGCTCGTAAGTGGTCGTCCAGACTCCTCCGTTTCGGTCGGGTGCGGGAGAGAACGAACCGTAGGTGGAGGTTGACAGGCGGTACTCCTGGCCGTCGGTCAGGTCGAGGCAGTGCGCTTCATCCAGTCCCGATGCGATCGAGCCGAAGTAGAGTCTTCCACCGCCGGCCCGCAGGTCGCTCAAGGTGATATAAGCCCCTTTGGTCAGGGGAACGATGCCTGTGGAGTCGACGCGCCCGATCCACATACCGCTGTCGTCGGTCATGAGCGTATAGAGTTTGCATGTTGCGTCGTCCCAAGCAAGGCCGTGTATCTCGGCAAAGCCGTCGGCCGGGATTCGCCGGCGCTGATCGAGCGAATCTTCGATAACCACGGCATAACGTCCGTCGGGCGTATATTCGGCCCAGGCCAGTGATTCCTGCTCCGTCGGGGTGGGATAGAGTGCGTTGCGAATGCCCGGCACGGTACGCGGATGTCCTTGTGTGAGATCCAGACAGCAGATTCTCGAGCCGACCCGTTCCGGAAAGAGAAGTGAGCGTCGGTATTCCGTCCACCAGATTTTGCGGCCGTCGGTTGTCGGACGGCTCGATACGAGTCCGGTTTTGCCGAGCACCGTCTCATTCCCTGTTCGTATATCTATTGCGATCAACCGGTCGGTATGGTCGAAATCCTTTTTCAGTGAGACGAGCGTCGTATCGTTCAGTATGACCGGATGGGCGTAGATGGTGTAGTTCCTAGCGGGGAGTGCCATCAGCGAGCGGCCGGAGTCCTCCCTTTTGGGCAGGGAGTCCCAGAGCCGGTTCAGCTCTTCGAAGGAGTCGCGGAAGAGTTCGTCCTCGCTCGTGTCGTAGAGTTTGCGCAGTCCCACGCCTGTGCTGAAGGTGAGCATGTAGGCGTTGCGCACGGCGTAGCGGAGCGTGCGGTCCCAGATCTCCCTCCCGTAGCGGTCGTAGGAGTAACGGACCATCTGGTAGCCGAGCTGATAGTGGTCGGGGACATACTCGAGATAGGAGCCGCAGAACCATTTGTCGCAGTTGCGCAGTCGCAGAATATCCCGCCCGATGGCCCGGTATTCGAGGGTGAAACGGGGTTGTCGTCCCCGGCCGAACGAGGACATCTCCGTCTCGCTCATCACGGCATCGCCCTCCAGGATCCAGAAGTACATGAAGGGGATGCCCAGCGTGGCCCCCTGCTGGCCGAACAGGTAGCTCAGAACACGGATGATGCCCCGGTTGAGGTTGTTGTATTGCACGGCGTGGCGGTATTCGTGGGCGACGAGCTGCTTGGCCCATGGCATCGAATAGCCGTCTGCTGCAGGGGTCGAGAGGAAATCGATCCGCTTGGGCATCCACATGACCATCGCGTTCGACTGGAAGTTCTCGGTATGGAAAACGAACGGGATCCTGAGCGGTGGCAACCGGAATCCGTAGCCGATCGAGGGGCGGACCGCCTGGACATAGTGGAGCGTCCTGCGTCCGAGCATCTCGGCCGTGTCGGGGACGATTATGCGCACGCTGTCCGTACCGAACTGCTGCCAGCGCATCGGGGCATCCGATCCCCAGGAGTAGTATTGCGCTTGTGCGCTTTTCGCTCCGAGGAGGATCAGTATGGCAACAAAAAAGATTCTGAAGGCGATTCGCATGGAAGGGGGTAGTGCAGTCTATCCGCCGGCCTTTTTACATCTGTATCCGGCTTTGGTGAGCAATTCGACCACTCGGTCGCGATGGTCGCCCTGGATGATGATCTCACCCTCTTTGGCCGATCCGCCCACACCGCATCGGGTCTTGAGCATCCGGGCCAGTTCGTTCAGGTCTTCGTCCCGGCCGACGAATCCCCGAATGACGGTTGCGGTTTTTCCACCGCGCTGCTTGCGGTCGAGCCAGATGCGCAGCTCCTGCTCCGATGGGGAAAGCGTCTGCGGCTGCTCCTCCTGAACGGTGGTGTATTGGTATTCCGTGTTGGTCGAAAAGACCACTCCGAGGCGAGATTTCCAGTCGTTAGCCATTTGCGTGATACGAAAAAGAGGTAGGAAGACGTTAATTTTGATGGAACTTGCTTTCTCCTGTTTTGTGCAAAAATACTAAAATTCTTACCTTTGTGAAAAGGCATGAAGAAAATCGTTCATAAACTGCGGCGGATCAATCCCTTTTCGAAGCGGAATGCGGCTCCGCTGCCTACGCCGCTACCGGGCGATCCGTCGCTGCGGGTGGTGAAGGTCTTTGTCGAGGGCTACGAGGATGTGGCCTTCTGGCGCGGCATTTTCGACAGTTTCGCCAACCCCTACCTGCAGTTCGAAATATCGGTTCCCAATCTGAAAAATCTTCCCAAAGGGAAGAAGGTGCTGCTTTCGATGATCCCGGAGGCTTCGGAGGGGCTGTTGCTCTGCGTCGATTCCGACTTTGACTACCTGTTCGACGGGCAGACCGAGCAGTCGGAGCTGATGCTTTCGTCCCGTTTCATGTTCCACACCTACACGTACGCTACGGAGAATTATCTCTGCTATGCGCCGTCGCTGCATAACGTCTGTGTGAAGGCGACCAAGAACGATACCCGGATCTTCGATTTCGAGCGTTTCATGGCCGACTACTCCCGTACCATCTACCGCCTGTTCCTGTGGTATGCCTATTCGGCCAAACTCTCCGACGAACACATGTTCACGCTCAACGAGTTCAAGTCCTCGGTAAAGATCCACTACCTGGACCTGGAGGAGAACGGAGCCAATACGATTGCCTGGTTGGAGCGCAACGTGGCGCGCCGCGAACAGATGCTGGAGAGTCGTTTCCCGCAACGTGCGAAAGAGCTGGATGCCTTCGCAGAAGAGATGGCGGCCAGAGGAGTAACGCCTGAGACGACCTATCTCTATATGCACGGCCATACGTTGATGGATAACGTGGTGATGGTGATGCTCGAAACGGTGTGCGAGAAGCTGCGGCAGATGTCGCTGGCCAAAATCACAGCATCGAGCAAGGAGGGGGTGGCCCTCAAGAACGAGATCAGCAACTACAATAATTCGCAGCGGTCGATCCGCGATGTGCTGCTCGATAACGAGAATTATGACAAGTGTCCTCTTTTCAAACAGCTCTACCGGGATATCGAACGCTATCTGTTGCGTGCCATCTGGCGGATGAGGCAGCAGGGTGAGATTCCTTCGTCCGCCTCGGTGATCTCCCTGGCCCGAAGTTTCCGAAAATAGGGCGCGAAGGAGAATAGAAAAGCCTCCGATCCGAGATCGGAGGCTTTTCTTCGTATGATACATGGACGAATTATTCGTTCTTCCGTACGATGCGGGCCGTGGACTGCGTGCTTTGCAGGATGAAGACCGAAGGCCCGGAGGCGTAACGCTCCATCAGGTCGGCGTTGTAGCCGCGAATGGTAAGCAGCTCCATGTCGGAGACCTTCATCACGTCGAACTCCTCTTCGCGCAGGGCTCGTATGGCTTCGTCGATATGCCATGTCTCGTCGACGCACAGGCTGAGGTTCACAGCCGAGTTATGGATCAGGTTGACCTTGATGCGGAACCTTTCGAGCAGGGTGAAGATCTGGGCGAACTTCTCTTCGAGTACGAACGAGAAGTCGCGCGAACGGATCGTAAGGAGCACCTGGTTCTTCTTGAGGATCAGGATCGGCACGTCGACCGGTGCCGACATGCGGCGGATGACCGTTCCCGGCTTGCGTTTGTCGCCGAACGGGCGGACATAGAGCGGGATGTTCTTGTTCTGCAGGGGCTTGATCGTCTTCGGGTGAATGATCTGCGCACCGCTGTATGCCAACTCGATCGTATCCAGATAGTTCAGTTCGGTGATCTGTACCGCGTCGGGGAAAGCTTTCGGATCGGCGTTCATCACGCCGTCCACATCCTTCCAGACCGACATCGACTCCGCATTGAGAATGTTGGCCGCTACGGCTGCCGAGTAGTCCGAGCCTTCGCGTCCCAGCGTGGTGGTCGTCCCGTCGGGCGCGCCGCCGATGAAGCCCTGTCCGATGTATATGCGGGCCGGACGCTCTTTCATCGCCTCCTGCAGCAGCGGCTGCGAGGCTGCAATATCGACCGTGGCATCCTTGTGGCGATCGTTCGTGCGGAAACAACGGCGCATGTCGAGCCAACGGTTGGGAATGCCGTGTGTCCCCAGATACTCGGAGATGATGCTCGTCGAGATCAATTCGCCGAATGCGACGATTCGGTCGTACCACAGTTCGGCCGCTTCAGGGCGGTAGTCGGTTTGTGTGGCTACCTGTTCGAGCTCGGCGAAGAACGCTTCAACCCGATCGAGCCGGGTCGGTTTGCCGTACAGTTGGTCGATGATCTCGGCATGATAGTGTCGCAATGCGGTGATGTGCTCCATCGAGAAGGCGCTGTCGCCCTTTTGCAACCCCTCGAATACCTTTTCAAGGGCATTCGTGGTCTTTCCCATGGCCGATACGATGATGAGCAAATCCTGCTCGTCACCGATGATCTTCAACAGATTGCGTACACCGTCCGCATTGCGGACCGATGCGCCGCCGAACTTGTAGACTTTCATTTTTCAGTGAATCCTATGAATTTGGTCCGGTTCTTCGGTGCGGTTGTCGTTATGGCGATCAAGCCACTATGCCCGGCCCCGGTAAGGGCCGGGCTCATGCGACCGGAATAGCATCTATTTTGTTTGAGGCGCCTTGTAGGGCGTATTCGTATTCTGGAACAGGAACGAATAGACATCCGTTGCCTCGTCGATACGTTTCGATACGGGCTTGCCGGCACCGTGTCCAGCTTTCGTGTCGATACGGATCAGGATCGGGGCATCGCCGCCCTGGGCATACTGCATCTCGGCTGCGAACTTGAACGAGTGGGCCGGAACGACACGGTCGTCGTGGTCGGCTGTCGTGATGAGCGTAGCCGGATATTTCACCCCTTTCTTGATGTTGTGCAGCGGAGAGTATTTGTAGAGGTACTCGAACTGTTCGGGATCTTCGCTCGAACCGTACTCAACTACCCAGCCCCAACCGATCGTAAACTTGTGGTAGCGCAACATATCCATCACGCCGACCGCCGGCAGGCAGACTGCATACAGGTCGGGACGCTGTACCTCGCAGGCTCCTATCAACAGACCTCCGTTCGAGCCGCCCGCGATGGCGAGTTTCTCGCTCGAAGTGTATTTGTTGGCGATCAGGTATTCGGCCGCAGCGATGAAGTCGTCAAAGACGTTCTGTTTCTTGTCGAGCATACCGGCCTTGTGCCACTCTTCGCCGTACTCGAGACCACCGCGCAGGTTAGCCACGCAGTAGACACCACCCTGCTCCATGAACATGATCGAAGCGGGGTTGAACCACGGTGCGAGGCTCTGCTGGAAACCGCCGTATGCATAGAGGTAGGTCGGGTTCTTGCCGTCGAGTTTCAGATCCTTGCGATGGGTGATGAACATCGGGACTTTCGTGCCGTCCTTGCTCGGATAGAAGACCTGGGTGGTCGTGTAGAGCGACGGGTCGAACTTCACTTCGGTCTGTTTGTAGAGGGTCGACTCGCCCGTAGCCAGATCGTAACGGTAGATCGTCGACGGATTGACGAAGTTGGTCAGTGAGTAGAAGGCCTCGGTCTCGCCCTTTTTGCCCGAGAAACTGCTTACCGTTCCGATTTCAGGCAGCTCGACCTTGCGGATGAGTTTGCCCTCCCAATCGTACTGGTAAACCTGGCTCTGTGCATCTTCCAGATAGGAGGCCATCAGGTAGTCGCCCGGACGGCTGACGAACTCGAGCAGGTTTTTCGGGTTCTCGGGAATGATCTCCTCGATCTTCGCAGGATCTTTCAGATCGACGCGGATAACCCGGTAGTTGGGGGCATCGAGGTTAGTCTGTACGTAGAGTTTGTCTTTATCGCACTTGATGATACTGTAGTCGTTCGCAAATCCGGGGAAGAGCACTTTGAACTCTTTGCCGTTTGCCGGACGATAGAGGATCTCGCTGCCCGAGGTTCCCTCCGAAGCGGTGATGAAGAGCCATTTGCCGTCCTGGCTTACGCTGGCCGTGAAGTAGCGCAGCGGATGCTCTTTGTCCATGTGGATAAGGCGGTCGGACGACTGAGGCGTGCCGAGCGTGTGGTGGTATACCTTCTGGAACTGGTTTTGCGAAGAGTAAACGCCGCTCTCCGGAACGTCGAACGTGCTGTAGTAGAATCCCTTTTCGTCGGGGGTCCAGACTGCGTTCGAGAGTTTTACCCATTTGATCACATCGCCCGTCAGCTGTTTGTCCTCGGTGCGCATTACATAGATGTCGCTCCAGTCCGATCCGGATGCCGAGGCGGCATAGGCGCAATAGCGGCCGTCCTTCGAGAAGGAGATGCCGGCCAGGGCGACCGTCCCATCTTCGGAGAGGGTGTTCGGGTCGAGGAATACCTCGGCCTCATCCTCCAGATTTGCCTTGCGATAGAGTACGGCCTGGTTCTGTTTGCCGTTGTTGCGATAGAAGTAGTAATAGTCGCCGTGTTTGACGGGTGCGCCCTCCCAGGGGTAAGACCACAGTTCGGTCAGGCGTTCGCGAATCTGCTCGCGGAAGGGAATCTGGTTGAGGTAGTTCTGTGTAACCTCGTTTTCGGCGGCGACCCAGGCGGCCGTTGCTTCCGAGCGGTCGTCTTCGAGCCAGCGGTAGGGGTCGGCTACGACCGTACCGAAATAGTTGTCCGAAACGTCCGTGCGTTCGGGCTCGGGATAGGGTAGATGCTTGATATTCATGTTCGATTTGCAAGCTGTGAGTGCGGCTGCCACTACGAGGGCCGCCAGAGCTGGTTTGGCGAAATGTAACATAGGCATACGTTTGTTTGGAGTTTATTGAAAAACAAATGTATAAAAATTCGTGGATTCCGGCAACGGTCCGGAAGATTTTTCTACCTTTGTAGGGAAGACGGAGGCTGGGGCGGACAATTTTAAGGTTGCGGCTCAGCTCCGGTTATTTACGGAAAAGAAAAACAAGAAGATGATGAACGATACGTTACGATGTATGATCGAACTGGCGTGGGAAGACCGCAGCCGGCTTTCGATGCAGGAGGTGAAAGAGGCCATCCGGGCCGTGATCGAGGAGATCGACAGGGGACGCTTGCGTGCTGCCGAGCCGATCGACGTAGCCCGCAGCGAGTGGCGGGTGAACGAGTGGGTGAAAAAGGCGATCCTGCTCTATTTCCAGATCCAGGAGATGCGTACGATGCGGGGTGGTGAAATCGAGTGGTACGACAAGATGGAGCTCAAGCATGGTTACGGCGAGTTGGGCGTGCGGGCGGTGCCGAGTGCCGTAGCCCGTTACGGTGCCTATATCTCGCCGGGAGCGATCCTGATGCCCTCCTATGTCAATATCGGTGCCTGGGTCGGTGCCGGGACGATGGTCGACACGTGGGCGACGGTCGGCTCCTGTGCCCAGATTGGCGAACACGTCCACCTGAGTGGTGGCGTAGGTATCGGTGGTGTATTGGAGCCGGTACAGGCCGCTCCGGTTATCGTGGAGGACCACTGTTTTATCGGTTCGCGCGCCATCGTGGTCGAAGGAGCTCATATATGCCGCGAGGCGGTGCTGGGGGCAGGTGTGGTTATTACCGGATCGACTCACATTATCGACGTAACCGGTTCGGAGCCGGTGAAGTATAAGGGATATGTTCCGGCCGGATCGGTTGTGATTCCGGGAACCTATCCCCGCAAGTTCCCGGCCGGCGAGTACGGTGTGCCGTGTGCGCTCATTATCGGGCACCGCAAGGAGTCGACAGACAAGAAGACTTCGCTCAACGATGCGCTCCGTGATTTCGGAGTGTCGGTATAATCGGAAAAACGACTGTCATGTATCAGACGCGTTACCATTTCGTCCCGCAGACCACCTCGACCAATGACGAGGCGCGTGATCCGCGCTATTCGCACGGGGATATGATCCGAACCGAGTTTCAGACCGCCGGCCGCGGTCAGCGAGGACATGTCTGGACCAGCCCCAGGGGGGAGAATCTGATCGTCTCGATCGTATGGGAACCCGTATTCCTGCCCGCATCGCAACAGTTTCTGATCTCGGAGGCCGTTTCGCTTGCCCTGGTTGATACGATGGCCTTGTATGGGATCGAAGCCAGCATCAAGTGGACCAATGATATTTACGTAGGGGATCGGAAACTGGTCGGAACGCTGATCGAAAACAACCTCTCCGGAGGCAATATTGCCCGTTCGATCCCGGGAATCGGGATTAACGTGAACCAGACCGAGTTCGACCCGTCGTTGCCCAACCCCTGCTCCATGCGGCAGATCCTGAGTCGGGTGATCGACCGGGATAAGTTGCAGCATCGTCTGGCGGCTGCGTTGGCTGCGCGTTACGACCAGTTGGAAAACGGCGATCGGGAGGCCTTGCAGGCCGACTACCGCTCGCATATGTATCGCTTGGACGAGGAGCATCCGTACCGTTATCCGGACGGGCGGACGGTTATGGCCGTACTGCGCGGTGTACGCCCTTCGGGAGAACTTCTGCTCGATCTCCCGGACGGCCGGCAGGAGGGTTTTCTCTTCAAGGAGATCGAATTTGTGATCGAAGCCAAAGAGCGAGCCGGAATTTAGCTTCCAGGGTGTTAAAAAAATAACAAGAATCGTTGAACTAAACCAAAAATAACCCTATATTTGCATTCGGTTTATCAGCAAACTTTTAATCTTAAAATAACGAAAACATTATGAACGTACCTGCTAATTTGAAGTATTCCAAGGATCACGAATGGTGCCGTATCGAGGGCGACACGGCGTTTATCGGTATCACCGATTTCGCACAGAGCCAGTTGGGTGACATCGTTTTCGTCGATGTTCCGACCGTAGGCGAGACGCTCTCCGCAGAGGAGGTATTCGGTTCGATCGAGGCCGTAAAGACCGTGAGCGATGCTTTTATCCCCGTTAGCGGCGAAGTGCTGGAGTTCAATCCGGCCGTAGATGCGGATCCTGCCATCGTGAACCGCGATCCCTATGGTGAGGGTTGGATTATCAAAGTGAAACTTGCCGATCCGAAGGAGGCTGACTCCCTGCTCACTGACGCACAGTACAAGGAGCTGATCGGTTAAAAAAAGATACGATTATGTCAAAGGTAACAGTTGTAGGCGCAGGTGCCGTAGGTGCTACTTGTGCCAACGTGATGGCTTGCCGCGAGGTGGCGAGCGAGGTGGTCCTCATCGATATCAAGGAGGGCTTGTCCGAGGGTAAGATGCTGGATATGTACCAGTGCTCTACGCTGATGGATTTCGATACGAAAATGGTCGGCGTAACCAACGACTATAAGAAAACCGCTAATTCGGACGTAGTGGTGATCACTTCGGGTATTCCCCGTAAGCCGGGTATGACCCGCGAGGAGCTGATCGGCACCAACGCCAACATCATGAAAGGTGTGATCGAGAACGCCGTGAAGTATTCACCCCGTGCGATCTTCATCGTGGTGGCAAACCCGATGGATACGCTGACCTATCTGGCTCTGAAGGCTTCGGGTCTTCCCAAGAACCGCATCATCGGTATGGGCGGCGCACTCGATTCAGCCCGTTTCAAATGTTACCTGGCAAAGGCTACCGGTGCCAATATCAACAACATCGACGGTATGGTAATCGGCGGTCACGGCGATACGACCATGATTCCGCTGCTTTCGAAGGCTTCGGTTAACGGAGTGCCCGTAACGCATTTCGCATCGAAGAAGAGACTCGAAGAGGCAGTTGCCAATACGATGGTCGGCGGTGCTACGCTGACCAAGTTGATCGGTACTTCGGCATGGTATGCTCCCGGTGCTGCCGTATCCATGATGGTTGAGTCGATTTTGCACGACCAGAAGAAGATCGTCCCCTGCAGCTGCTATCTGGAGGGTGAGTATGGCCAGTCGGATCTCTGCATCGGTGTTCCTGCCGTAATCGGCCGCAAGGGTATTGAGAAGATCATCAAACTCGACCTGACTAAGGAGGAGGCTGCCAAGTTTGAGGCATCTGCTGCTGCCGTACACAAAACCAATCAGGTGTTGCACGACATCAAGGCGCTCTAAGCAATCGAGAGAGTTGTCTCTCTTTTTGTAAGAATCCGTCCCGGATTACGGGGCGGATTCTTTTTTTGCATCATATTATTGGACTTTTAGTAAAAAAATCTATATATTTGTTAAGACAAATTGCAGCTCCGGTGCAATATTGTGGACTCTTATGGGAAACCTCCCTGCTTCATGCAGGCTCTAATATTTCGTGTTATGTTTAAGATTTCCTATTTCAAACGCCTGATGGCTCTTCTGGCGGCTGCCGCCATGTTGGGTTGTTTCTATGGATGTGGTGATGACAAGGAGCCTATCACTCCCGGACCTGATCCCGATCCGGATCCCGATCCTGTCCCCGAACAGACTACGACGGTTTTGACAGGTTCGATCGCCGAGCAGACTTTCTTCCTGCAGGATGAGACTGCCGACAATTATTACATGGCCCTTTATTGCGGCGAAGTCGAGCTCTACTCGACGGCTGATGGCGATGTATGGATTCCGTCCAACGAGGAGAGCCGTTTGCTCTATTTGGATCTTTATGCGGCTCCCGGAACTGCAGCCGAAGAGCCCCGCATCCCTGACGGGACCTATACCCTTGCAGATAACCAGAAGCCGGGGTCGGCTTGCAAATCCTATACGTATGGAATTTGGTATTTCGACGGGGAGATCGACTATGCAGATCCGACCGGCGGCACGGTGACGGTCAAACAGACGGGCGACGGATATGAAATTGTTGCCGAGTTCGACATGGTTCGCCACTCGACTTCCGAATCGCTCGGCACCTTGAAATTCACCTTTAACGGCAATCTTTCCTTTGCCGGAGATGAGCCTACGCCTACTCCCGATACGGAGTATCCTGTTTTGACCGAGGCGATCAATACGACCTTCGTCGGTGCGGATATCAAGTATCTCGGCATTCCGGCCTATAGTAGTCCGATTGACCTCTATGTGATTGATTTGTATGACGACCCGACTCCGCAGCCCGATGGCACGCTCGATGAGGGCAATGTACTGCGTTTGGAGCTCTATACCGAACATCAGGGCTATTATCCGGGCGAGAGCAACCTCAAGATGCCGGCCGGAACGTATAAAATGACCGACGGTTACGTGCCGGTTGCCGTGGGTATCGGAACCGGAAACTTATGGGATTCGGGTTACGGCTATTTCCCCTATGGCTCTTATGTCCGTCATTTGGACGAAGCAACCGAGAAGGTATTTTACGGATTCCTCGGCGAGGGGGGCAATGTTACGGTAGAGGCTGCCGACGACGGTACCTATACGATTATCGCCGACTTGAAAACGCGCGAAGGTGTTGAGGTAAAAGGTACCTATACAGGGAAGGTCGAGATTATCAACGAGGCACAGGAACCCGAACGGCAGACTCAGTCGCGCATTTACGAGGACAAGGTGCTGGATCTGACGAATACTGTTTCGGCCGATGTAACCTTTGAGGGAACGTCCAAGAACTCCTCGACGCATTTCTACAGTATCTTCGCGCAGGATCCCGTGTCGTTGCAGGGTTTCCAGTTGGAGTTGCTGGCTCCCGTGGGCGAAATCGGCGAGATTGCCGGAACGTACAAACCTTCGGAGGTGCTGATCCCGCTCAAGATGTCTCCCTATACCTATATCCCCGGTGATATCCAACTTGTTTCGGGTGGTGCAGCCATGATCGGCACCTGGGGCTACTACGAGACCAATTCGGATGGTCGGGCAGTCGCTTTTGCCCCGGCCCTGACGGGCGATATCGTCGTAACGAAACTCGAAGGCGAGGGGAGTGAGGCGACCTATGTCATCGACTACGTGTTGACCGACGACAACCTTGAAGAGCCGCACACCATGACGGCGAAATTCGAAGGAACGTTCAATATTACGGACAAGAGTGGATCGACGACGGCTTCAGTAGCCTCTTTCCCGAGTTCGAATACGACAAATAAGCCGGCTCTCGTGCAACGAGTAGCTTCCCGCAAATTGGGCAGTACGGTGCATCTGAAAAGTTTGAGATAGCGTTCGTCTCTTTCGAAACGGGTTCGGGCGAGTCCATGGTAATGATGCTCGCCCGGAACGGATTGATTCCTGGCATTATGGAGAAAGCTGCCTTTTTTCGGGCAGCTTTCTCCATAATGCGTGTGTTAGAAGTTGATTTTTACTCCGGCAAAACAACTGCGAGGAAGGGACGGGCCGTAGATGTAGCCCGAATCGCGTTCCACTCCCTTGTCAAAATCTTTTTGATAGGCATTGAAGATATTTTGTATTCCGGCATAGATTTGCAGGGTAATCTCCTTGTAAACGGGAATGTCGTACGAAATCTTCAGGTTGAGGTCGAAGAAACGGGGTGTCAAAACGGCCTCATCGATCGGAGTCCCGGAGCCGGCCATGTGTTGGACGAGCATTCTCCCCGAGTAGGTCCCGGTCAGGGCCGCCATGAGTCGTTCGGTCGGGGTTATCTGGGCTGTTACGTAACCATAGGTGTCGGGTGTACGGAACATTTTTCGAGTCGGCGGTACCTCTGGGTTTTCACTCCATTGTTCGGGTTCCTTGTAGCGGCTTCGTTGGAGAGTGATGCCCGTTTGGAGTTCGAACCAGGTTGTGAAGGACGCTTTCCCTTCAATATTTATTCCCATCACAGTTGCCCCTGATCCGTTGTAACGTTCCTTGACGATCCCCTCGTCCGATTCGGAGAGGGGCCTTAGTGCAAAAACGTTTTTCAGGTTGGTATAGAATCCTTCAATTAACAGGTTGGTCTGTACGCTACCGAATTGACGGTAAAGGTCGGCCGAAAGGCTAAAACTGTTCGAACGCTCTTCGCGCAGGTTGTCGGCCAGCACGATGCGTACCCGCTCGCCGCCAACTATGGCTATGTGCATATCCTCGTCGAAGGCTTGCGGTGCGCGGAATCCGCTCGAATAGCTGAATCGCAGGCTGACTTGGTCAGTGGGGTTATAACGCAGATTAGCGCGTGGACTGAAAATGACGTGGTCGACCAGGTTGTGTTTGTCCAGACGGCCACCCAACAGGAATGACCAGCGGTCGTTTTTCCATTCGTTCTGAAGGTATGCGCCGACGATGTGTACCGTTTGGTAGGTACTCTGGTTGTAGCCGGTGTAGATGTCGCTCAAATCGTTGTAGGTGTATTCGGCTCCGATGGTCAGGTCGGCCGGAAGGAACCAGAGACGTTTAAACGAATGAATGTATTGAACGCCGGAGGCTACGGTGAGGTCATGGGTGCGGCCGTAGGCATTTCGATCCTGCTTTGAACCATAGTAGCTTTTGCGTGCCGTATTCTGAAACGAAGCGTATACGTTCATTTGGTTGGAGAAGTCGGACGATGAGAGATCGAACGAGAGGCTGCCACCCTGGATGTTGTGATCGGTCTGTTCGCAGATCAAGGCCTCGTGGGGCGGTAGATTCAATTGATCGCCTCCGCGGCGGAACTCTTTGACGGCATTGTATTGGAGGGTCAAACGAGAATAGGCGCTCGTCCTGAAGAAAGAGCGTAGCCCGAGTGCTTGAGATTCGAGTTGGGGGATCTCCGAAAATCCGTCTCCGTCGTGGTCGTAGCTCGAACGATGGCGAGTCTGTCCGTAGAGGAAGAGTCCTGCTTTGCGACTGTCGGTGACAAGCGAAGCGTTGGCTGAGGTAACGTTGTCGAAACGGTTGCTGTTGCCGATCGAGGTGATCGTATGGGAGAGCTGTCCGGTGTTGCGGTCGGGATCCTTGGTGATGATGTTGATTGTGCCGCCGATGGCCGACGATCCGAACAGTGCCGAACCGCCACCCCGCATCACCTCGACCCGTTCGATCATGTTGGCGGGGATTTGTTCCAGCCCATATACGCCGGTTAAGGCTGAGAAGACCGGGTGTGAGTCGAGTAGTATTTGGGAATAGTGTCCGTCCAGCCCGTTGATTCTCACCTGCATGAATCCGCAGTTTTGGCAGTCGTCCTCCACTCGGACTCCGGGTTGAAAGTTCAGTCCCTGTGCCAGGCAGGCGGCGTTGGTATTTTCGAAAACTTGAGGGCCAACCACATTCACCAGTGACGGAGCTTGGCGACGCAACGTGGCACTGCGACTCGCCGATACGACGACCTCATCCATTCGGATTCCGCTTTCGTCGATCTCGAAGTTGACCTCGATCGACTCTCCGGATTGAATCTCGACCTCTTTGGAGTCCGTCGTATACCCCAGTAATTTGGCCTCGACAGTCAGTTTGCCGACCGGGAGATTTTTCAGAAAGTAGTGTCCCGAAGCATCGGTTGCAGTCCCGATGGTTGTTCCCGGGATTGAGATGGTAACATAAGCAAGGTGCTCTCCGGTTTTGCGGTTGATGACGTGTCCGTATAGGTTGGCATCGGTTTTTCCCGAGGGAGAGGTGTTTGTTGATTCTGCCGAAACGGGCAGGATATAAAGCAGGCTCAAAAGAGCCATGCAGATGACTTTTTTCATGTTGAATGCTTGTAATGGGTTGTTTTGCCAGTGTGATTACTCCTCTATGTGGATTTATATTACCTCCACATAGATGGGGTGTGGTCGCAAAAGTGCGACAAAAGGGCTATTTAACCCAAACAGGCGGGGCGCGAAGCGAAAGTTCCCGGTGCGGGATCAGATTGGCCGCGTAGATGTCGGGCTGATAGATGGTTGTTATTAGCCTGAAATCACTGATCAGCAGCCATTCGGTGGTAGTTGTGTAGGAGAAGAAGTGAAAGTTGCAGAGAGGACAATCATCGGTCAGATCCGGAGAGGGGTCCTCATGCTGAGTCTGCTGAAACGAGGCGTAATATTCGGGCGAGTGGGTATGCAGGCTTTTGGCCGTGTATGCTGAAAGCATCACCAGCAACAGTGCATATGCATAGAGTGTCCGTATGATTTGTCTCCGTTTCATTCGCATGCAAATGTAGCAAAAAAAAGGTTGCCGACAAGGCAACCTTTTCAAAATACCGGGATATTGGGACGCTCGAATCTTTAGATGCTGATGTCGAGGATTTCGAATTCGATCGTACCGGCAGGAACATTGACCTGGACGCGATCTCCCTTTTTGTGCCCCAGCAGTGCTTTTGCGATGGGAGTTCCGATGGCCAGTTTGCCTTCGCGCAGATTGGCTTCGTGTTCGGCTACGATGGTGTAGACTACCTCTTTCTTGGTATTGTGATTGAGAAGCGTCACACGACTCAGAATTTGTACCTTGCTTTTATCCACTTTCGTCTCGTCGATGATTCGGGCGTTGGCCAAGGTATCTTCCAGTTTGGCAATACGCATTTCGAGCAGTCCCTGTGCCTCGCGGGCCGCATCGTATTCGGCATTCTCGGACAGGTCTCCCTTGTCGCGAGCTTCGGCGATGGCGGCCGAAATAGCGGGGCGCTCGACCGAACGCATGTGGGTCAGTTCGTCTTTCAGTTTTTTATATCCTTCTGCCGTCAGGTAAATGATCTCTTTTGCCATGGTTTCAAAAAATAAAGAATCCCGGCCGGGTGAGGCCAGAACCCTAATCGTTAGTATTGGAACGCACGAGGGGCGACTTGCTTGCGGTTTCTTAGACTTCGGCGGCCCCTCATCTCTTATGACAAAGATAGAAAGTTAATTTCGATTTTCCAAATCTTTCTCGACCGAAGCCTTTTTGCGGGAGCTCTTTGATGGGATTTTCGAGAATTGAAGACAAAGTACAGTCTGCTTTTCCGACCGGGGTTACATCAACGGAGAGAAGAGCCGAAGGAACGATTCCCCCAATCTCTGTAGTCGCGGCCGACGGAGCCATCGGTGAGGGATAATCCGCTCACAGAAATCGAGATCGTCCTGAAAGACAGTTCGCATTCGCTCGTTGAAATCCCGGTCGTAGACGAACATATTGCTTTCGAAATTGTGTTCGAAGCTGCGGAAGTCCATATTGGCCGAACCGACAATAGTCAATTCATCATCGACGATCAGCAGTTTGGCGTGAAGAAATCCTCCCGTGTAGAAATAAACCCGTACGCCGGATCGCACCATGTCGTCGATGAACGAATGCATGGCTTTCTCGACGAATCGAGAATCGGATCGTTTAGGCAACATCAACTCTACTTTTACACCCCCCAGTGCTGCTGTTTGCAACAGAGTGTTCAACCCTTCGGTGGGAAGGAAGTAGGGGGTTTGGATACGGATACTCCTTTTGGCGTTGGCGATGGCTACCATTTCGGCTTGCATGAACGTGCGCCATTGTCCGAACGGTCCGCTGGTCACCACCTGTAGAGTCGATTCGGTAAAGTCCTCCAGTTCGGGGAAGAGGCCGTTCGTATCGATCCGGGTCGTGTCGACCGTTGACCAGTCGAGCAGGAAGGCTGATTGCAGTCCGTAAACCCCTTTCCCTTCGATTTTAAAGTGATTGTCACGCCACAAACCACCCCAGGCCGGACCTTTTACGTATCGGTCGGCGATGTTCATTCCTCCGATAAATCCGACCTTTCCGTCGATCACTACGATTTTGCGGTGATTCCGGTAATTGACTTTATCGGTGAACATGGCGAAACGGACCGCCAGAAAAGGATAGACTTCGATTCCGGCATCACGCATTTGTTGGAAAAACCTTTTTTTCACTCTGTTGCAACCTACGTCGTCGTATAATACGCGTACCTTGACCCCTTCTTGTGCTTTGCGGATCAGGGCTTCTCGCAGGCGTCGCCCCGTTTCGTCGTCGCAGAAGATGTAGTAGAGGATATGGATGTGGTCGCGGGCCTTTCCGATCTCTTCGAGGAGCGCCTCCATTTTTGCGGCACCGTTTCCGTAGAAGGAGATTCGACTTCCGTGGAAGGGGGTTGCGTGTGCAACGTTGCCGAGCATTGTGGCGATTGGTTGATAAGCCTCTGGAATCGGGGCTCCGCTACGGCGTACGTGGGTCGGCAGCGAATAGACCATGATGCGTTTGTAGGTGCGTCGGGAGATGAACCGTTTGCGACGCAGGTCCTGTCCGAAGAAGAAGTAGAAAACCAAGCCGACACCTGGAGCGAAAATCAGCAGAAGTACCCAAGGGATCGCTTTGAGCGGATTGCGATTCCCCGCGATAATGACCAGAATGATACCGATAATCGTCGCTACGTAAATTGCGAACAGTGCATATGTTACCAGTTGCGGCATTTTTTCTCCCTTTTCGGTTCGCTGGTGTCGAGGGTGTTACTCGACGGAAGTGTCCTGGGGCATGGAGTCAATCGGGAATTTAACCAGATAAAGCAGGTGCTCCACTTCGCGCAGGTAGTTGCGTTTGGGATTTTTCGGCGAATAGATATAACAGTCGAGCGTGAAAACGCGTTTGGTCGCCTGGTCTACGGTGGTGTAGCTGACGAACGGGCCACCCATGAAATCACCTTTCACATCCCAGAATCCGCGCATTTCGACCCACAGACGGTCTTGCTGCCGGAACATTTTGTACAACGGGGGCATTGCCTGGGCCGTTGTCATGAAGGAGCCGTCGGTTGGCCCGGGGATGCGGGATGAGAATCGGTTTCGGGCTGCAAGTAGGGATTCTTCCGAGAGGGACCCGGCTCCTTCGTAGGGATAGGAGTAGAGCATGAATCCCTGGCTGGCAGAGGGAAATTCGTAGCGAAACCAGAGGAAATCATCGCTCTGTTGAGCGAGGATGTATCCTTTGGGGACATTCATTTCAACACCGAACATCTCCCGGATCAACTTGCTCAGTTCAGGCTGGTTGAATCGCTCGGCGAAGGAGATGGACCGGTTGCGTTCGGCCATTTCGAGCGTTTCCAGTAATTTGTCCCGGTTGACCGATATGTATTGGGTTAGCGCGTCTTCGGATGGGCCTTGTAATGTCAAGACGATTTGAGGAGCGGCCGTAACGTTGAATTGAGCCGAAAGGTGCGTCTCCGGCAGGGAGGGATCCTCGACTATTTTTAAAACGTTTCGGTGGTCGGCCATGAGTCCCTTGAAGTCTTTATCCATGATGCGCATCACTTGGAAATGGGGCTCTTGTTCTATTAGATATGGGACGGGCTTTTGAAGGACGTTGCGCAATGTATCGCCGAATTCTCCTTCCCAGAGTCGTTGATTGCAGACGACGATCAATTCATAAGGAGCGCCTTGTGCCGTGCGACTCGTGTCGCTGACCGAACGAAAGGCTTTGCAGGCGGGTAGTAGGAAGAGGACCCAAAAAAAGAGAAGAGCGATAACACTTATTTTTTTCATGGCAAACGGATGTTTTTTGTTAAAAAAACGGAGAGACTTTTTATGGTGCAATTTTCAAATGGACCACACTCATTTCGGGGGCAAGGAGAGGGTAAGCTATATGTTGACAAATATAGCATTCTTTCCAAAAGATTGCAAATCGTCGGGTAAAAAGATCCGGCTTATTTTTAGATGATAAACACCGCTCTGTCGCGTTGAGATCTTCTCCTGTAGGAAAAAAGTACAAATAAACAGTGTCGCCCTAAACGAATCGTTGGCTGCTTTCTCTTGAATAAGACTCTATTATTGGGGATAGGGGACGGTTGGCCGGGTTAAAAGGCATGGAAAGTTCGTTTTCTGTTTGTCTCGCACTTTGCTTTTTGTATCTTTGTGGGGAGCTATCACCTCCTTTTTGTTGGCATGAGACTCAAACCTCCGAAAATAATCCGACGTTTGTTTCCTTCGTTGATCTGGGAGATCGATGATCCGGAGAAGAATGGAATTTTCTTGACCTTCGACGACGGCCCGACTCCCGGCGTGACGGAGTGGATTCTCTCGGTCCTCGACAAGTACGAGGCCAAGGCGACCTTTTTCGTGCTGGGAAAGAATGTCGAGGCCTACCCCGATCTTTATCGCCGGATCGTGGATGCCGGCCACAAGATCGGTAATCATACCTATTCCCATCAAAAAGGATGGAGAATGAGTCTGGAGCGTTACATCGAGGATGTCGACTTCGCCAACGACCTGCTCCTTACCGAATTGTTCCGTCCCCCTTACGCTCGAATCACTCCGGCACAGGCGCGGGCGCTTTCTCAGCGTTACAAGATCGTGATGTGGGATGTCCTTTCTCGCGATTACAGCCGTTCGCTCTCTCCGCGTGCCTGCCTGAAAAATGTGACGAAGTATCTGGAACCAGGAGCGATCGTCGTTTTCCATGACAGTGAAAAGGCGTTTCGGAACATGCGTTATGCATTGCCCCGTACGCTGGAGAAGATCCGGCAGGCAGGACTCGTCTGCAAAACCATCGAGTTGTAGCGAAATCCTCCCTCCCATTCTCGTTGCGGCGCTTTCTTTTCCGCGATTTTAGACGAAGTCCCGATACGCTTCTTCCGGAGTCTTCGTGGCAGAACTTTTCGGAGCATGCGATTCCTCCTGTCAAATAGACAGCTCCCGCCCGGCGGGGGAGGGAGCTGTCGTTGGTTTACTGGGAATTCTTCTGTTGCGACCAGTCCTTCAAGAGACAGTGCCCGGAGAAGGTGCCGGATATTCGATGTCCGTAACCGTCTTTTAGATCGATAACGAAAGTATAGTCGTTCCCGCCCGAATGGGAGACCTTTATGCTCCCCGTGCGTGCTGCGGACTCTATCTGGCCGGCGGTTGAGAAGAACCAGGACCCGAAATATCCCCCGTATGTAGGCTCGTAGACTCCGCTCAGAGCCGTCCCTACGTCGTAATCATCGGCCGTAGCGGCATCGATGAGTGTATAGGTTCCGGCGGGGATCTCCTTTGAGCTGCCGGGGGTTACGTTTAGCGAAAGCGTCAGTGCATCCGAAAGGCCGAAGTTGTTGTCGAGGTCGTAATCCGGTCCGGCAATGATGACGGTGTATAGATCCGAGGTTTCGGTGAAGGCCATTCCCACGTATGCGAGCAGAGCCTGGGTCATGCCGTCTACGGAGACATCTTGTGTGAGGTTGCTCATCTGCCCCTCTTTCGATCGGTTGAGAAAGGAGATATTACCGATGAAGGAGTAGGTGTATTTTGAACCGTCTTCGAGTTGCAGATCGGCATCGATGCAATAATACCCCTTGTTGAGGGAGACCGTTACCGATCCTCCGGCAATGTTTTGCGTTTTTGTGCTCCCGCCTGAGTCGTATTGAGACAGGAAACTGTCGCCGTTGGCGATATTGAGCGTGAAGGGTTGATGCGAGTCGGCCGAATAGTCGGAGGTGTATGTTCCGGCGGCCAGAGTCGCAAAATCGGCATTCTCTGCCAGAGTCGTATTGAAGTCGAGACAAAGAATGTAACCGGGACCGATGTAATCTTTCAGGTCGGCATCGTATTCCATGTCGGAGATGAAGTTGATCCATAGATTCCCTGCCCCGGAACCGTAAATATCCCCTTTGTAGAAGGCTTCGGTCGTAACGTCTTGTGTCGGTACGATTGACGGATCGGGGTTCCCCTCGTTTTTGTTGTCGTTCGAGCAGGCCGGCATCGTCATGATCCACGCAGCAGCGCTTAGAATGAGCACAAATTGTCTGGTCTTTTGCATAAGCTTCGTTTTTTTGGTGATTCCGTTCAAATATAGCGATTTTTTCCCTGAGAACAATTTTTACCGGGGAAATGATTGTGACATGTTGTCGGATCTCTCTTCGGACGGGAGGCATGTATCGAGGCGTATGTGTACACTTCCTGGTCCGAGAGAGGAATTTCGGATTTTTTTTCGTATCTTTGTAACCGCGAATAAAACTAAAAACAGATACAATTATGGCAACAACTGCAGACATCAAGATTGGCATGTGCATCGAACTGGATGGCAAGACTTTTCAGATCGTGGACTTCCAGCATGTAAAACCGGGCAAAGGCCCCGCTTTCGTACGTACCAAACTCAAGAATCTCGAAAATGGCCGCGTACTCGACAATACGTTCAGTGCCGGTGCCAAGATCGAGCCCGTGCGCGTAGAGCGTCGTCCCTACCAGTTTACCTACGAGGATGACCTGGGTGCCCATTTCATGCATACCGAAACCTTCGAGGAGATCAACATCGACAAGAACCTCATTACCAATTACGACCTGATGGCCGACGGCCAGATCGTCGAGGTGATGTTCCACACCGAAAAGGAGACCGTGCTTTCTGCCGAGCTTCCTCCGATCGTGGACATGGAGGTTACCTATACCGAGCCGGGTATCAAGGGGGATACCGCCTCTACCAACTCACTCAAACCCGCGACCGTCAATACCGGTGCAACAATCAAGGTCCCCCTGTTCATCAATACGGGAGACAAGATCCGTGTCGACACCCGTACGCGCGAGTACTATGAGCGTATCAAGTAGTCCGGAACGACGAGTCTTCAATCAAACAAAATACCCGACCTTTGCAGGCCGGGTATTTTTTGTTTGATCGTTCTCTTGTTAGATCTTCTCCAACTCCACGGTGAAGTGGCGCAGGATCGGATGTTCAAAGGTGATCCGATAGCCGGATGTGATACTTTCTCTGCGCTCGAAGACGTTGCGGCAGGCGGCGGCGATCACCCGGATGTGGTTGTCCGTGTAGATGCGGCTCGGAATAGTCAGTCGCAGCAACTCCAGCTTGGGATAGCGGTTCTCGTGGGTCACGGGATCGCGGTCGGCCAGGATCGATCCGATCTCCACGCCCCGGATACCGGCTTCGAGGTAGAGTTCGATGCCGAGCGTTTGTGCGATGAACTGCTCCTTGGGCAGGTTGGGAAGGATCTTTTTCGCATCGAGGAAGATGGCGTGACCTCCGGCAGGCCGTTGGTAGGGAATGCCGTATTCGTCGAGCAGGTCGCCGAGCAGTTTGACCTGTCGGATGCGGGCATCGAGTTGTTCGAATTCCGTATTCTCGTCCAGTCCGATCGCCAGGGCCTCCATGTCGCGTCCGGTCATGCCGCCGTAGGTGACGTATCCTTCGAACATGATGTTGAACTGGGAGGCCTTGCGGAAGAGTTCCTCACTGCGCATGCCCAGTATACCGCCCATGTTTACGATGCCATCCTTCTTGGCCGACATGGTCATGATGTCTGCGTAAGAGTAGATTTCGCGAACGATCTCCTTGATTGTTTTGTCGGCATACCCCTCTTCTCTGGTTTTGATGAAGTAGGCGTTTTGGGCGAAACGAGCCGAGTCGATCAGCAGGGGAATTCCATAGCGGCGGCACAGTTCGGCCGTTCCCTTGATATTCCGCATCGAAACGGGCTGGCCTCCGGCCGTGTTGTTGGTGATGGTCAGCACGACACAGGGGATCTTCTCCTTGGGGTATTTCTTGAGGACCGCTTCCAACTTTTCGAGGTCCATCTCTCCCTTGAAGGGAAGTTCCCGCTGAGTGTCGGCCGCCGCGTCGATCGTACAGTCGATTGCTACGGCACGGCGAAACTCGATGTGCCCCTTTGTCGTGTCGAAATGGGAGTTGCCCGGAACGATATCGCCCTCTTTGAGCAAGGTGGAGAAGATGACGTTCTCGGCAGCGCGACCCTGGTGTGTCGGCAGGAAATAGGGCATTCCGAAGATTTTCTCGATTACGGCTTTGAGCCGGTAGTAGGAGGCTGCACCAGCGTAACTTTCATCGGCGGTCATCATGGCCCCCCACTGGCGGTCGCTCATCGACTCTGTTCCCGAATCGGTCAACAGGTCGATCATTACCTGGTCGGCGCGCAGCTTGAAGAGGTTGTAATGAGCTTCACGGATCCATCTTTCGCGCTCTTCACGCGTGGAGGTGCGGATTGCCTCCGTCATCTTGATTTTGTAAGGTTCGCAATAGGGAAGTTGCATATCGGTGTATGTTTTTTTGGTTTGGTTGTCCGATTATCGGATCATATTGCGATAAATATACGAAAAGTTCTCAAGAATATCCAGAGAAATGTTATATTTGTACCGATAATAACCTCCGAATAGTTACTTTAAGAAAAACATTTGAATCATGAAAAAGTATCGTTGTACCGTTTGTGACTACATCTATGATCCTGCTGTCGGTGATCCGGATAGCGGAATTGCCCCCGGAACTGCTTTCGAGTCCCTGCCCGACGATTGGGCTTGTCCCCTCTGTGGAGTGGGAAAGGATATGTTCGAGCCGGCGGAGTAATTGTCGCTCTAAAGGGTAAAAAAACGGGAGAGGCGGAGCGATTGCTCCGCCTCTCTTATATTTTTTATTACTTGAGGAGGCTTTGCCGTTCGAGATGCAATAGCGCCTCTTTTATCGCGAGCCCTCCGGCATAGCCGGTCAAAGAGCCGTTGGCCCCCAGAATGCGGTGACAGGGGATGACGATCAGAATCGGATTGCGATGGGCTGCCCGGCCTATGCTGCGCGCCCCCTGCGGATTGCCGATTCGACTTGCGATTTGTCCGTAGCTTGCCGTCGTCCCGTAGGGGATCTGCCGGATCGCCTCCCAAACTCGCTGTTCATAAGGGGTCCCCTGCGGGGCCAGCGGCAGGTCGAACTGGATGAGACTGCCGGCAAAGTAGGCTTCGAGTTGGGAACAGGCCTCTTGAAGCAGCGGCGTCGAATGCCGGACAGGTTCGTCCGGGCATTCGACGCTCATTTTAATATCGGTGATAGCACCCCCGTTTTCGATCAGACGCAGTGTTCCGATCGGCGTCCGAAGGAGTTGCTCGTGTTGCATCTTGATGGTTACAGGTTTTCGAGTGTGTATTGCAACATCTTCTCCCGAACGTGTCCCGAGTGGTCGGGCAGCATCGAGTGGTTCTGGTCGGGATAGACCATCATGTCGTACTGTTTGCCTGCTTTGTTGAGGGCTCGCGTCATCTCGATTGTATTCTGGAAGTGGACATTGTCGTCCGCCGTGCCGTGGATGATGATCAGACGGGTCTTCTGATCGTCAAGCAGGTCTGCAAAGTTGATCGGGGAGTTGTCATCATATCCTTGCGGATAGTCCTGCGGCAGTCCGTTGAAGTTCTCCGTGTAGATCGAGTCGTAATAACGCCACGAGGTAACGGGGGCTACGGCGATGGCCATCTTGAAGAGTCCCTCTCCCTTCAGGGCGCATCCGAGGGCCATGAAACCTCCGTACGACCAGCCATAGATACCGATTCGCGAAGCATCCACATAGCTTTGGCGGGCCATGTAGCGTGCCATGGACAATTGGTCTTCGACCTCCATGGCTCCCAGATTACCGTAGGTGAGTTTCTTGAAGGCTTCACCCCGGAAACCCGTACCGCGCGGATCGACGCAGACTACAATGTAGCCGTGCGAAACCAGGGCATCCTCCCAGTCAAGTTCCCAGCGGTCGAAAACACGCTGTGAGCCGGGACCCGAATATTGGGTCAGCAGTACCGGGTAGCGACGCGAAGGATCGAAATCGAGCGGTTTGACCATATAGGCACAGAGCGTATCGCCCCGCTCGGTCGTAAACGAGAAGAATTCGCGGGGAGCGATTACCCCGTTCTGCTGGAGGTATTCGCGGAGTTCGGCGTTGTCCTCAAGCATACGGACCGATTTGCCGTTCGCATTGAAGATCTCTGTGCGCGTTGGGGTCGTATTGGTCGAACTCTCGGCAATGTAGTAGGAGAGATCCGCACTCGGCGATATTTTGTAGAATCCGTCGTCGGGTGTCAGACGCTCTTTGTATTTGCCGTTCAGGTTGATACGGTACAGGGTTCGGTGCAGGGGTGATCCTTCGGTCGAGGTGTAATAGACTTTATTACCCCGTACGCCTACGAAGTCCGTAACCTCCCATGGCCCTTGTGTGATGGGGTTCAACAAACCTTTGTCGAGACTGTAGAGATAGAGGTGCATATAACCGGCCGAGGTCTCTTCGCGGACGATGAATCGTTTGCCGTCCGGAAGGAAATAGAAAGTTTTACTTAGGTGGTCGACGTATTTGGGCGATCGTTCGTCATAGATCACCTGCTGCGAACCGTCCCGATTGCAAAGTACCACTTCAAAGTGATTTTGCTTGCGGTTCATGCGCTCGAAATAGAGATGCCCGTCAGGAGTCCAGGCCGGGTGGAGTACATATTGCCCGCGATCCGGTCCGACATCGATCCGCTCGGTCTGTCCGCTCTGCAGGTCGTAAACAAAGAGGTCTACCGTCGAGTTGGTGTCGCCGGCTTTCGGATATTTGAACGAGTGGGCCTTGTTGTAGAGCTCTCCGTCGAAACGCATCATTTCGAAAAGAGGAACTTCAGACTCGTCAAACCGGAGGAAGGCGATCTTCCGCCCGTCGGGTGAAAAGGCGTAGGCCTTTGTGAAGGCACACTCCTCCTCATAGACCCAATCCGTCGTGCCGTTGATCACTTCGTTCCAGGCACCGTCGTGGGTTATCTGCCGGACAGAGTCCGCAGCGATGTCGTAGAGGAAGAGGTTGTTGCCGCTCGAGAAGGCGATCATCCGTCCGTCGGGTGAGAACGAAGCGTCGCGCGTGCCGGGCAGATCGCTCAGGATGGGACGGATTCCATTCTCGTTTTGCAGGTAGTAGGCCGTCGTATAGGAGTGCCGGTAGATCGGAGTCGCTCCATTTGCTATGAGCAGTTGCTTGCCATCGGGCGAGAACTGATAGTCTACGATCTGGAACGACGTTTCGGGTGTACGGAACAGGAGCTCTCCTTCGCTCTTCCCTGCGTAGTCGTATTGGATGATCGTATTGCCCTCCTGAACCGTATAGTGAGATCCGTCGCCCGAAGGACGAATGCCGATTACCCGTTTGTTCATTGAGTTCAAGGCCTGAATATCCTTGTACTGGAGCGGTTCCGAAGGTTGTGAGTGTGCGGCAACCGCTACACAGAGAAAGATCGGAAGAAATATTTTTTTCATGAGTGGATTAAATGTCGTCTACATTGAATTCGTAGCCCAAACGTTTGCCGGTTACGAATTTCGAATTGTCGAGTTTGCTGTTGAACTGGTCGACCGTTACCCGTTTGTTGTCCTCGTAAGGCGGAAGTAACAAATCGAAATTGATGGAGAAGTGGATCGCCGATTCCAGAATCGAAAGCAGGGCTTTGCGATCGATCTCCTCCTGTCCGAACTGCTGTACTCGGAGCAGACCGGGGCATTTGCCCTCGGTGAAGTAGTGCATTTCCCGGTTGATGAAGATGCGTCCGATCAGGTAGCCTTCGTCGGCATTGCGATTGAACTTGAACGAGTCGGAGAGGAAATTGTATATGTTGATGATCCCGCAGTAGGAGTTCTCCTTGTTGTCCTGTACGTAGGGGACGCCCCAGATTGCATGGTCCGCATCGAATTGGAATACGTCAGTATGCATTTGGAAAATCAGCAGGTCGTTGGCCAGTTGGAGCTGAGCTTCGAATTTACCCCGGTCGCGGTATTCAATCCGTACGCGACGGTCCAATTTGCCGTCCAGCTCGTCATCCATTTCCGAGGCCATTTCGAGCAGGGCCTCCTTCAGATCGTTGAACGTGGCGAACGTGTTGTCAAAGACCTTCTGTTTGAGGGTCGATTTGCTGACGATGGTTTCGAGAATTTTGTCTCGTAGCGGGATGTTGTCCATAAATGTTTTGTATGCTGTTTGTTGTTTGTGCTTCGGTTAGCGAAGTTTTATCTCCATGCCGGTCGTGAGCCGGGCATTCGGATCGAGTTTGTTCATGCGAGCCAGCGATTTGCTGCGGATGCCGTACGACTGTGAGAGCGACCAGATCGTTTCACCCTCCTTGACCGTATGCAGCAACGTGTTGCCGGTCCAGCGCTTTTTCTTGCGGCCGATGTAGATTGTCTCTCCGGCTACGGGTTGTGCGTTCTTGTCCACATCGTTGAACTTTCGCAGGTTGCGGGCCGAAACGCGGAAGTCTTTCGAGATCTTCTCGAACGTATCGCCGTCTTTGGCCAGAATATAATTTACGTTGTTGATGCGATAGACGTTGTATCCGCGGTGGGCGTTGACCGTAACGCGGAAGTCGTCGGGGTCGACTCCTTCGCCGGAGATAGCGATCGCCTCATCCACGCTGCTCTGCTCGGCAAACCAGTCGTTGGCATCATGCCGCGTATTTTGAGCATAGAGGGCCAGCCCGTTTTCCTGGTCCAGCAGGTAGAGCTTGCTCTCCTCGATGATACGGATCAGCCGTTCGGCATAGTCGGGTGCCGTGGCGTATCCGGCCGCTTTCAGACCGCGAGCCCAGCTTTTGTAGTCGGTCGGGTCGTATGAGAAGAGAGAAGCGTAACGGGGCTGTGAATCCAGAAACTCGGCATGGTCGGCATAGGAGGCTTCGACCGAAGGGTAGGCGCGGAAGCATTCTCCCTTCTCGTCGTCGTCATAATAGACCTTTTCGCCGGTCCAGTTGCGTTTGCACTTGATCCCGAAGTGGTTGTTGGATGCCTGCGAGAGCCAGCTGTTGCCGCAGTTCGACTCCAGGATGCCCTGGGCCATGGTGATGCTGGCCGGAATACCGTAACGTTCCATGTGGGCTACGGCGATCTGTTTGTATTTGTCGATGTACTCTTCGCGGGTCTGTTTGACCTGTGCCCGCAGGGGGACGATGGCCAGCAGGGCGACCCCCGCAAGTACTATTGCTTTCTTGGAAAAAATCATTTATCTTTGTTTACTCTTTGAACGCGATCTGTGCAAAGATATTATTTTCCAGTGAGAATAACAAAATAAAACGGATAGGCTATGTTTACTGAAAACGCAAACAAAATTTTCAATCGGGTGATCGAGGATTATCATCGCTATGACGATGTGGACCATCAGCCGGAAAATCCTTTCACCGAAGGATCGCTCGACCATCTGCTTTACATGAAGAACTGGGTGGACACGGTGCAGTGGCATCTTGAGGATATCATCCGCGACCCGCAGATCGATCCGGTCGAGGCTTTGGCCATCAAGCGCCGCATCGACAAGTCGAATCAGGTGCGTACCGATATGGTCGAGTATATCGACTCCTATCTGTTGGATAAGTACAAGGATATCAAGCCGCTGCCGGATGCCCGTCTCAATACCGAGACCCCGGCCTGGGCGATCGACCGCCTCTCGATTCTGGCCCTGAAGATCTACCACATGCACCAGGAGGTGCTGCGACAGGATGTGGACGAGAATCACCGTACGCAGTGCCAGAAGAAACTCGACGTGCTGCTCACCCAGCAGGTCGATCTGTCGAAGGCAATCGAGGAGCTGATCGAGGATATCGAAGCGGGACGCAAATACATGAAGACCTACAAGCAGATGAAGATGTATAACGATCCTTCGCTCAACCCTGTACTTTATGCCGCGAAAAAATAGACTGCCGCGCCATCTGCTTGTGATCCGCACCTCGGCCATGGGGGATGTGGCGATGTTGCCGCACGCCCTGCGGGCTTTTCGCGAGGTCTATCCCGATGTGAAGATCACGGTGGCGACCAAGGCCCTCTTCCATCCCTTCTTCGAGGGGTTGGATGTGGAGTTCCTGGACATCGATACCAAAGGGGCGCACCACGGAATCCGGGGTGCGCTTCGCTTTGCCCGTGAGGCGGCCGATCGTGGAGTCGATGCGGTGGCCGATACGCACAACGTATTGCGCTCGAAAATCATCCGTATGGCCCTTTGGCTGCGCGGCCTGCCGGCTGCTGCAATTCGCAAGGGACGTATGGCCAAGCGCCGTCGGTTGAACGGTGGCGTTAAGAGTGCGGCTCCGCTCAAACACACCGTTGTGCGCTATTGCGATGTATTGCGCCGTCTGGGATTCGATTTCCCGGATCCAGCTCCGGCTCGGAAGAAGAGTCGTCCGAATCCGATGGGGGAGAAACAGGGCATTTGGGTCGGTTTCGCTCCCTTCTCGGCCCAAAAGGGAAAGACCTATCCGGAGGCGTTGAGCGAAGAGGCGATCCGCCTGCTCAGCGAACGCTTCGATCGGGTCTTTATTCATGGAGGGGGCGGTGCGGAGGCCGATTTCGCCCACCGGATGGAGGGGTGCCTGGCCAATGTGACGGCTCTTAACGGCAAGGTGCGGCTCGGCGATGAGATGAATCTTATTTCGAATCTGGATTGTGTCGTTACGATGGATTCGCTCGTGATGCACATGGCCTCGCTGGTGGCAACCCCGATTGTGTCGGTGTGGGGTGCTACGCATCCTGCATTGGGTTTCCTCGGATATGGATTTGGGCCGGAAGGGGTGCTGCAACTCGATATGGATTGCCGTCCCTGTTCGGTATATGGGAAGAAACCCTGCAAGTGGGGTGACTATCGCTGTATTACGGGCGTTACTCCTCAGATGATTCTCGATCGGGTGGAGAAAATTGTGGCAGAAAAATAACTTGTATTAGGAAAACAAAAAGACTCACACTAAAAAGGTGTGAGTCTTTTTGTTGAATAACACCGATCCCTTATCTCCTGTTCTGTCGGATCCAGAGTTCGTTATTGATTGATAGAGTCAATTTGCCGTTCTCGGTGACAATCGTTGCCGTTTCTTCAAACGGAGTTGATTTTCCATTCTCTTTCAAGGTGCCTCGCAGAATAATCTGGTTGGGCTCTGCTCCGACCTCCCACGATTTATAGTGTCGTTCCGGCATGTTGATCGACCGGGCAACCCCTTTCAGCTCGATATAGAATCCTTTTACAGCACTGGGATTGGCCGGTTCGGATTCTACCCAACGGCCGATGGCCCGGGCATAGGTCGGGTCGGTCGAGATTTTGAGTGCCGGCATGGTCGGTTCCAGTTTCCCCTCATACTCTGCGGTGGCCGTATTGCCTTCCAACATTCCGTAAGCGTGTTTCAAATCTGCATTTTCAGTTGTGAAGGTGATGAGACGACCGTTTTCGGCGACGATCGTGACGGAGTTTTCGGTCGTTCGCTTGATGCGTCCCGAAAAAGTCTCCGTTTTTTTTGTCTCACAGGCTACCAGTCCGATTAACAGGGCTGCAATAGCCAATAAACGCAATGCTTTCATGATAAAGATTGATTAACGACGTCCTTTTTCGCGAATGTATTGATCGATGGTCCTGGCTGCCTTGCGACCGGCTCCCATCGCCAGAATGACGGTTGCGGCTCCGGTTACCGCATCGCCTCCTGCAAAAACACCCTCGCGGGAGGTTACCCCGTGTTCGTCGGCTACCAGGCATCCTTTGCGATTGGTCTCAAGACCTGCCGTCGTAGCTGCCAGCAGAGGATTCGGAGAGGTTCCGAGAGCCATGATGACTACATCGCACGGAATTTCGAAATCCGATCCTTCCTTTTCGATCGGCGACCGTCGGCCGCTTGCATCGGGCTCTCCCAACTCCATCTCGACACAGTGAATACCGGTTACCCAGCCCTTCTCGTCGCCGGAGATAGCCGTCGGATTGGTCAGCATACGGAATTCGATACCCTCCTCCTTGGCGTGGTGTACCTCTTCGGCACGCGCCGGAAGCTCTTTTTCGCTGCGTCGGTAGACGATCGTCGCTTCGGCACCCAGTCGTTTGGCCGTACGCACGGCATCCATTGCCACGTTACCGCCACCGACTACCACAACCTTCTTGCCGACATAGATCGGTGTGTCGTAGTGGCTGTCGTATGCTTTCATCAGGTTGGTGCGGGTCAGGAATTCGTTGGCCGAAACGACACCGTTGAGGTTTTCGCCCGGGATGCCCATGAAACGGGGCAGACCGGCACCGGAACCGATAAATACAGCCTCATACCCCTCCTCATGCATCAGTGAGTCGATGGTAACGGTCCGTCCGACGATTACGTCGGTTTCGATCTCTACGCCCAGTTTCTTTACAGCCTCGACCTCTTTGGCTACGATACGCTCTTTCGGAAGGCGAAATTCGGGAATTCCATATACCAATACCCCTCCTACTTTATGAAGAGCCTCGAAAATTTTTACGGTGTATCCCATACGGGCCAAGTCGCTGGCGCAGGCCAGACTCGAAGGGCCGCTGCCGATGACAGCTACTTTGTGACCGTTACGCTTGATTTCGGGAGCCGGCATCTGGTCTTCGTGTTCGATCTGCCAATCTCCGATGAAGCGTTCGAGTTTTCCGATGGCGACCGGTTCCCCTTTGATGCCCAGGATGCAGGACCCTTCGCACTGGTTCTCCTGCGGGCAGACACGCCCGCAAATACTTGGCAGCGAGCTGTCCTCGGAGATGATGCGGGCCGATTCCGTAAAATTACCCAGGAGCAGTTGATGAATGAAATCCGGGATGCGGATATTGACCGGGCAAGCCGTGACGCAACGCGGCTGTTTGCAGTTCAGACAACGCGAAGCTTCGAGTACAGCTTCTTCGATGTTGTAGCCATAGCATACCTCTTCGAAATTGGTAGCTCTGACTTTTGGATCTTGTTCGCGCACGGGTACGCGCGGAATTTTATTTGCCATGATTCCTTTGTTTGCGATTGGTTGTAAATGTCGATTACTTGTCCAGTCCGATGTGGCACTGGTGTCCGTTGGCGCGCTCCTGAGCGATGGCGCGAGCACGCTCTTCCTGCGTCCGATACATTCCCTGGCGACGCATGGCTTCGTCGAAGTCCACCTGGTGGGCATCGAATTCCGGGCCGTCGACACAGGTGAAGACGGTCTTCCCGCCTACCGTTACGCGGCAGGCCCCACACATCCCCGTTCCGTCGACCATCAATGTGTTGAGCGAAGCGATCGTCGGTAACGAGTACTCCTTGGTCGTCAAGGCTACGAATTTCATCATGATCATCGGGCCGATGGCGACACATACGTCGTACTTCTTGCCTTCTTTTTCGATCAACTCCTTGATCAGGGCCGTCACCATACCTTTGAATCCTTCGCTTCCGTCGTCGGTAGCGATGTAGAGGTTTTCCGCGACTTCGCGCATTTGATCCGTATAGATCAACATCGATTTGGTTTTCGCTCCGATGATGACATCCGCTTTGATACCGTGTTCTTTAAGCCATTTGACCTGAGGATAGACCGGAGCGGTTCCGACACCTCCTGCGACAAACAGAAAACGTTTCTTGCGCAGGCTTTCGAGATCTTCCGAAACGAATTCCGAAGGGTGCCCGAGCGGTCCGGCAAAATCGGCCAGAGCCTCTCCTTCGTTTTTTGCACAGAGTTTCTGGGTCGAGGCTCCGATTGCCTGGGTGACGATGGTGACCGACCCATCCTTGGCATTGTAGTCCGAAATGGTCAGGGGGATTCTTTCTCCGAATTCATCGATGCGGACGATGATGAATTGTCCGGGTTTTGCCGATCGTGCTACGCGGGGTGCGTGGATGCGCATCAGATAGATGTTCTGAGCGAGCAGTCGCTTTTCAAGAATTGTGTACATTACTTTTGTTTTATAGTCAATCTTCAATTATAGCCGTCAGTCGTATGCTTTGCACCGGGCGCAGCGGGTCGTTGGCGATGAGGATTATGCGTCGGGACCATGTGCCGTACTCCTGTTGTGAAGCATCGAGCGAAACACTTATTCCGCGTGTTTCGCCGGGACGGATACCATCGCCGGGCTGCAACGAACATTCGACTCCGACAGGAGCCTCTATTGCTCTGATCTTTAGCGTTGATTTTCCTGTGTTAGAGATCGTTATGTGCTGTTTGACCGGAATGTTTGTCCGTTTCAAAGGCCCAAATGTAATAATATTTTTGCTCAATTGCCATTCCGGTGCTTTTTCTTGATCGACGGAGCTCGGATCATCCACTGAAAAACCGTGCAGGTAGATATATTTTCGAGAGGGTTTCCCGTTGACAAGAAGCTCCAGGACCTCTTGGATCGTTCCGTAATAAGAGGCATCCTGAGCCAGCGTATAGCTGAAGGTGAAAACGCCTTTCTCATGAGGAGCGATCTGTCGGGGATATTCTGCATCCAGAAATCCGCTTGCCTGTTTGGGACGGAGCTCCAGGGTGACCGGTCGGTCCGAAAGGTTGATGTAGCCGATTTCGGTCAGCGTGGTTCTGCCATGACATATATTGGAGAAAGAGTGGTATTCGCAGTCGATGCGCAGCCCTTGGCCGCAATCGACCGGATAGAGCTCCTGTGGAGTTTTGGGTCGTCCGATGACCTCTCCTGAGACCCGTAGTTTTGCTGCGATTTTTCGATCGACCGTGAAGACGGCTACTTCTCGGGAGAAGGTCCCCGGTCGGTTCGTGGGATCGTAGGTGACTGTTACCACCCCTGATTGTCCCGGCATGATTGGTTTGCGGGAGAATTCGGGGCGGGTGCAACCGCACGTAGAGGTCACTTCCAAAATGATACCGGGGATGTCTCCTTCGTTGCGACAGACGAAACGGTGGAAGACCGGCCCATCTGTTTCACGAATTGTCCCGAAATCCCAACTCGGTTCATCGAAAACCAGTTTAGGTTGTGAAAAGCCTGTTAAAGTGCTTGTTAATAGGAAAATATACAGTAATAGACGTTTCGGAAACATTGCGCAGGAAACCTTGTTTGCAGGAACAAAGATAGGTTTTTTGTGAAAAAAATGTACAAAATTTTGCAGGAATGAAAATTTGCTGTATATTTGCATTCCGAAAACGAGATAGTTCTTCGATTTTCTGAATGCCTGAATAGCTCAGTTGGTTAGAGCACATGACTGTTAATCATGGGGTCCTA
>MHCFR05601__coassemble_763_pt1 | contig 44284 bp, 35 predicted proteins | sample MHCFR05601__metabat2_high_PE_060 | metagenome-assembled genome bin MHCFR05601
CTGTCTGTGCCGGATCATCATCGCTACAACTACTGAAGCCCAAAGCAAAAGTAGTCAGCAATGCGACCAAGAAAAATGATAATTTTTTCATAAAAACAATTAATTAGGCGAATTTGGACCCGCTTCGCATCGAGTCCTCCTTCTGGGTTGAATAAAAAATTAGAAAGTTTCGAATACAGGCTTCCGAGAAAAAAACCGACATCGACTCGATCGGAGAAGTACAAAAAAAAGTTCTCCAAGTCTGAACAATCGATTTTTCCGCAACAATATACTTTCTCGTCCGCATTTTAAATATCAAACAGGAAGAGATCATATCCTGCTCTACAAAAGGTCCATAAACAGCCTCTCATAAAAGACGCTCTCCCCAAACTTCGTTGTAAAGTTACGACAAAAAAACATCTCTTCCAAAAAAATCAAATAAAAATATTTTTAAAAAAAGCTCGAAACCATTTTTTCTCAAGCATGTTTGTAAAATATTTAATATATAGCTTGAATTATTTAATAAAAATAATGCCGAGACTCTTCATCCCGGCACATAAACATAGATTATTTTTTTCTCTGGCTCCTATTTGGCAATCATTTGCCAATTCCGGTATACAAAAAACCTTCTTTTTCAATTTCTGCCCGCTCATAGACATTTCGACCGTCAACCAACACGCATCGACGCATTGTCCGCTGTAGGACACTCCAACTCGGAATACGAAACTCTTTCCATTCGGTCAACAGCGCTACCGCATCCGCTTCGAAGGCAGCATCATACATATCCCGACCGTAAACAACCCGATCCCCCAAACGACGACGGCACTCCTCCATCGCAATCGGATCATACACCTTCACGAGAGCTCCCGATGCCAGCAATCGCTCGATCACCACCAACGAAGGCGCTTCCCGCATATCATCCGTATCGGGTTTGAAGGCCAGTCCCCACAAGGCAATCGTCTTCCCCCGCAAATCGCCGAGCAGTTGTCGGAGTTTAGCAACAACCACCTCTTTCTGTCGCTCATTAACGGCATCGACCGCCTCGACAACCTGCATCCGGTAGCCATGTTCCTTTGCGGTCGAAATCAAGGCTTTGACATCCTTCGGGAAACACGATCCTCCATATCCGCTCCCCGAATAAAGGAACTTGCTCCCGATTCGAGAATCCGCACCGATGCCCTTGCGTACCATATCCACGTTGGCTCCCACCAAATCGCACAGATTCGCAATATCGTTCATAAAAGAGATTCGGGTCGCCAACATGGCATTCGCGGCATATTTGGTCATCTCGGCTGAAGGAATATCCATGAACTGGATTCGAGGCTTGCTGACCATAAACGGACGATAAAGTTTTGTCATGGTCTCTTCAGCCCGACGGCTGCTCACTCCGACAATAATTCGATCCGGAGAGAGAAAATCCTTAACTGCGGCCCCTTCCTTTAAAAACTCAGGGTTCGAAACGACTTCAAAATCGATATTTTCTCCTCTTTTATCAAGTTCATCCCGAATCACGGCACTCACTTTGGCAGCCGTACCGACCGGGACGGTCGATTTGATGGCCAGAATAGTATATTTCCGAATCGAACGGCCAAACTCCCTGGCGACCGACAAAACGTGTTTCAGATCGGCCGAACCATCTTCATCCGGAGGGGTCCCCACTGCGGAAAAAACCACTTCGACATCTTCCAGACATGAACGCAAGTCCGTTGTAAAATGCAAACGACCGGCCTGCACCGTACGCTTTACGATCTCATCCAGCCCCGGCTCATAGATCGGGATCTCCCCTCGAATCAACGACTCGACCTTCTTCTGATCGACATCCACACAAGTCACATCGACACCAACTTCCGCAAAACACGCCCCGGAGACAAGACCGACATAACCGGTTCCAACAATGGCTATATTCATACGTAGAAACTACTTCGTTCGGTAACAAAATTTATAGCACAAAGATAGTGAAAGCCAAGCGGCAAATGCAAACCCTGTTTGCAAATTTGTCCGAGGCGCATCCGATTTTCTGTAAAGATACGAAAAGTGCGGGCAGAGACAAACTTGTCGGCAAAATTGTCCTCACGACAAAGGAGAAACCACCCCTTTCATCGTACAACCGTACAAACAAAACGACCCGACATCCATCCATGCCGGGTCGTACAGAATAAAGTTCGTACTTCTATTTCAAACGGTTCTGCAATCGTTTAAGATTGATACCATCCGAAATCAGGTCGAATCCGGCCAACAACAGCGCGACTCCCAGCCAGACAACGGCAACGCCGACACCCAGCAGCGGGTTGAACAGGATCATCAAGGCTCCGATCACGACCAGAATGCCGAAAACCAGAGACCAGCCCATCCCTTTCACGCCGCATCCCATCATATCGGCCGCGAAACCAATTGCCAGAAGACCGCGATAAAGCAGCCAGAATCCCAAGACAACCGGCAGCAGAGAGAGCAGCAGAGATGGTACACCCAACAACATGATACCGAGAATCAACTCAAGGACTCCGGTAAAAATCATCCACCCTTTACCGGCTCCGGCCGGAATTTTCAGTCCGATATAAAGACCCAAAACTCCGGAAAGGATAATTGCAATACCGAACATTATCGACAAAGTCATATAAGAACGGCCCGGTTCGAAAAATACAATGACACCACCTATCAGGAAAAGGATACCCAGCAGCAAGGGGAGCAGCCAATTGTCCGAATGTCGCCGGTATTTACCGGCTTTCTGTTCTCTGTTCTCTATTTTCCATAATCAACAAATTTTAAATGCGCCGTCTGCGACCCAAACGGCTAACTATTAACTTGCAACAAACCTGCCAAACGATTCAGGAACGTCTCCTTTTTTCAAGTCATGACAATATGACCGCCTTTTGACTCCCCTTCTCTTCGCTTTGTTCTGTTACAGGCCACAGAAATGCACATTTCAGAACAAAACAGGGCTTTTTTCACCCTTATTTTTTAAAACTTTCTCTTTTGAATCTTAATTGTTATTTCTACCTTTGCCCCGTCAATATGACAGACTGTCTTTAAGCTGTAAAAATGAAAACAATAACAAGCAGGGATGAATTGCGTCGCGAATTAAGCTCGCGGAATCAGGCCGGAATCGGATTCGTTCCGACCATGGGTGCACTTCATGCAGGACACCGCTCGCTCGTTGAGCGCGCCCGTCGCGAATGCGAAACCGTCGTGGTGAGCGTATTCGTCAACCCCACGCAATTCAACGACAAAAACGACCTGAAAAACTATCCGAGAACCCTCGATGCCGACCTGCGTCTGTTGGAAGAGGCCGGTGCGGACTTCGTCTTCGCTCCGTCGGTCGAGGAGGTATATCCGGAACCCGATATCCGTCTGTTCGACTTCGGTGCAATCGACAAGGTAATGGAAGGTGCTACACGCCCCGGCCATTTCAACGGTGTAGCTCAAGTGGTCAGCCGGCTGTTCGACCTGGTAAATCCCGCCTGCGCCTACTTCGGCGAAAAGGATTTCCAGCAAATCGCCGTCATTCGGGCATTGGTACGCCAACTGAACCTGTCGGTAAAGATCATCGCCTGCCCGATCGTTCGCGGAGAGGACGGACTGGCGCTTTCGTCACGGAATACATTGCTCGATGCTCCTCACCGGGCTGCCGCGCCTCATATTTACGAGGTCCTGAAAGCAGCCGTGGAGGAATCCCGCCGCCAGACTCCGGAAGAGCTCACCGCCTGGGTAACCGCCGAGGTCGAGCGCAACCCGCTGCTGAAGGTCATCTATTTCCAGGTGGTCGATGCCACTACGATGCAGCAGGTCAAGAGTTGGGAGGAAAGTCCGGCCATCCAGGGTTGTATCGCCGTTCAAGCGGGTGACATTCGTCTAATCGATAATATCAAACTGCGATGAAATTCCAGATCGAAGTCCTTAAATCGAAGATCCACCGGGTTACCGTAACGCAGGCCGACCTGAACTACGTGGGGAGCATCACCATCGACGAAGACCTGCTGGAGGCAGCCAACATGATCGAAGGCGAGAAAGTCCAGATCCTCGACATCAACAACGGAGAGCGATTCGAAACCTATATCATAAAAGGGGAACGAGGCAGCGGTTCGATCTGCCTCAACGGTCCCGCTGCCCGGAAGGTTCAGGTAGGCGATATCGTCATCATCGTCTCCTATGCCCGAATGGATTTCGAAGAGGCCAAAACCTTCAAACCGTGGGTCATTTTCCCGGATACGGCGACCAATAAGCTGATCCTATAACGACACACAGTAATAAATTGCAAATCCCATCCTTGTACGGATGGGATTTTTCTTATATAAGAATAAAAATAAAATATTTGTTTATCCGAAGTAGAACACATATATTTGTCTAAAAGAATAATTTTCTTGGAATCAACCTGTCTATGGATGTAACTCTATCGATCATAGCGTTCGCGTTATCGATTCTGGGTATCATAGGGTGTATCGTTCCATTAATTCCGGGAGTAGTGCTCAGCTACCTCGGATTCCTTAGTGCATATTTTTGCAGTTACTCGCAGATCCCGACCAGCATGTTGTGGATCTGGCTCGCGGTATGCATCGCCGTCTCGGTGATCGACTACTTTCTGCCGGGATACCTCACCCGTCTGACCGGTGGGTCGAGGGCCGGATCGATCGGGGCAACCGTCGGCATGATCGCCGGATTCATCTTCGGGTTCGGCCTCTTCGGCATCATCCTCGGTCCCTTCTTCGGTGCCGTTCTCGGGGAACTGCTGCACGACCGAAACGATACGGCAAGAGCCTTCAAGTCGGGATTCGGATCCTTCCTCGCGTTCATCGTCGGGACCGGACTTAAACTCATCGTCGCCATCTGGATGCTCGTCCAGATCTGGGCGGACACCTACCCCGTCGTCAAGGAGTGGTTTGCAACAACTTTTTAATCTAAATACTCACCACTATGAAAAAAACGCTATTACTACTGGCGGTCGCTGCGATGACACTACTCACGGCGGCCTGCTCCAAGTACAAGTACGAGACGGTGAAGAACGACCCGCTTCAGACCCGTATCTACACCTTGGACAACGGTCTGAAGGTTTACATGAGTGTAAACAAGGAGAAACCGCGCATCCAGACCTCGATCGCCGTAAAGGTCGGCGGCAAGAACGACCCGAGCGAGACCACCGGTCTGGCCCACTACTTCGAGCACCTGATGTTCAAGGGAACGCAACAGTTCGGAACGAGCAACTACGAGGCCGAGAAACCGATGCTCGACCAGGTAGAGGCCCTCTTCGAGGTCTATCGCAACACGACCGACGAAGCCGAGCGCAAGGAGCTCTATCGTCAGATCGACAGCATCAGCTACGAGGCTTCGAAATACGCCATTCCGAACGAGTACGACAAGCTGATGAGCGCCATCGGAGCTACGGGCACGAACGCCTACACCTCGATGGACGAGACCGTCTACGTGGAGAACATCCCCTCGAACCAGATCGAAAACTGGGCCCGCATCCAGGCCGACCGTTTCCAGAATCCCGTGATCCGCGGCTTCCACACCGAGCTGGAGACCATCTACGAGGAGAAGAACATGTCGCTCACGAACGACGGCCGCAAGGTCTACTCGGCCATCGCGCAGGTGCTCTTCCCGCACCACCCCTATGGCAAGCAGGACGTACTGGGTACTCAGGAGGATCTGAAGAACCCCTCGATCACCAACGTACGCAACTACCACAAAACCTACTACGTGCCCAACAACATGGCCATCTGCGTAGCCGGTGACTTCGATCCGGACGAAATGATCCAGATCATCGACAAATACTTCGGTGCGATGGAGCCCAACAAGGATCTTCCGCAGCTGACCTTCGCCGAGGAGGCTCCGATCACCAAACCGATCGTCAAGGAGGTATTCGGTCCCGATGCCGAGAACGTAACACTCGTTTGGCGTTCGGGCAGCAAGGCCTCCGAGGATGCCGCTTATGCGCTGCTGGCCAGCCAGGTGCTCTACAACGGCGTAGCCGGTATGCTCGACCTCGATCTGGTTCAGCAGCAGAAGGTGCTGAACGCATACGCCTACGTGGATCAGCGTGCCGACTACGGTGCGATGGTGGTTTACGGCCGTCCGAAGAGCGGTCAGACCCTCGACGAGGTTCGCGACCTGCTGCTACAGCAGGTTGCGAAGTTCCGCAACGGCGAGTTCGATGAAGAGCTGCTCAAGGCAGTGGTAAACAACCTGAAAGTAAGCATGATGAAAGAGATCGAGCACAACCAGGGCCGCGTCGATCTGTTCGTCGATTCGTTCATCGGCGGTATTCCGTGGAAGGATCAGGTGGACCTGATCTCACGCATCGAGGCAATTACCAAGGAGCAGCTCGTTGCCTGGGCCGGCAAGACCATGGGCCCGGAGAACTACGGTCTCATCTACAAGCGCATCGGTACGGATTCCTCCATTCAGAAGATCGCCAAACCCGAGCTGACCCCGATTGTCATGAACCGTGACATGCAGAGCGAGTTCCTGACCGAGATCCAGAACACGAAGGTGAAACCGATCGAGCCGGTATTCGTCGACTACAAGCGCGACATGGAGATCTTCAAGACCGATGCCGGGCAGGAGGTTCTCTACAAGAAGAACACGACCAACGACCTCTTCTCGATGACCTACCTCTTCGAGACCGGTCTGATCGACGATCCTGCACTCGACCTTGCCTTCAACTACATGGACTACCTGGGCACGACGGCCAAGACGGCCGCTCAGATCGCCTCGGAGCTCTACGACATCGCCTGCTACTACGAACTCTCGGTCGGACAGAACCGTTGCTACGTAACCTTCTACGGTCTGAGCGAGAACATGGGTACGGTCATGGAGATCTTCGAGGATCTGGTTGCCAATGCCCAGGGCGATGAGATGATTCTGGCCAACTACAAGGCCGACCTGCTGAAGGCCCGCGAGAACAGCAAACTGAACCAGGGGGCCAACTTTGCCGCTCTGCAGCGCTACGCCTTCTTCGGCGGTGAGGCGATCAAACGGATCACCCTGACCAACGATCAGTTGGCTGCCATCAACTCGGATGATCTGCTCGCGAAGGTCCGCAACCTGATGACCAAGCAGCACACCATTCTCTACTACGGTCCCGACTCGAAAGAAGAACTGCTCAAGGTGCTGAAAGAGCATCACCATACGCCGGAGCAGCTGGAGCCCCTGCAGTCGCAGCGTCTGAGCTTCCTGCCGACCAACGAAAACTCGGTCGTACTGGCCAACTACGATGCCCAGCAGCTCTACTTCCTCCAGTATGCAAACCTCGATCGTGAATTCAACGTGGCAGTCGATCCGCTGCAGCGTCTCTACAACGAGTACACCAGCGGCAGCATGAGTTCGATCGTCTTCCAGGAGATGCGCGAATCGCGCAGTCTGGCCTATACAGCCTTCACCCAGTGGCTGACTCCGAGCTACAAGGATGAGAACTATGCCTTCGCAGCCTTTATCGCCACCCAGAACGACAAGATGGTTCAGGCCATCGACGCCTTCGCCGAGATCATCAACAACATGCCCGAATCGGAGGCCGCCTTCAACCTGGCCAAGGAGTCCATCCTCACCTCGATCCGCACCAACCGTACGATCAAGGAGCAGGTGCTCTGGAGCTATCTGGACAACCGCGACCTGGGCGTAACCGAGGATCGCAACAAGGCTGTCTTTGAGAAGGTGCAGACCATGACCCTCGAGGACCTGAAGGCTGTTCAGCAGGAGTGGATCAAGGATCGCAAATACACCTACTGCATCCTGGGCGATCTGAAAGACCTCGATCAGGAGTATCTGCGCAACCTCGGTCCGGTTAAGGTACTCGGCCAGGAGGAGTTGTTCGGATATTAACAGCCCGACGGGAACGCATCCCGACTTTGCAAAAGAACATCCCCGCATCTGCATGCGGGGATGTTTATTATAAAAGGAGAGGAGGCAGCCTTGGGGTTGCCTCCTCTCCTTTTTGTTGATCCGCACTCGAAGATTAGTAGCGGTAATGCTCCGGCTTGTAGGGGCCGTCGACCGGCACGCCGATGTAGTCGGCCTGCGTCTGGGTCAAACGGGTCAACTCGACACCCAGGCTCTCCAGGTGCAGGCGGGCAACCTCCTCGTCGAGGTGCTTGGGCAGGCGGTAAACGTCGACCTTCAGATCCTTCTCCCACAGTTCCATCTGCGCCAGGCACTGGTTGGTGAACGAGTTGCTCATCACGAACGAGGGATGGCCCGTAGCGCAACCGAGATTCACCAGACGCCCCTCGGCCAGCACGAAGATCGAGTGTCCGTCGGGGAAGGTATACTTGTCGACCTGCGGTTTGATGTTGGTCTTCACGGCACCGGATTCCTCCTCCAGACGCGCCATCTGGATCTCATCGTCGAAGTGTCCGATGTTGCAGACGATCGCCTGATCGCGCATCCGCTGCATGTGCTCCAGGGTGATGATATCGCGGTCACCGGTACAGGTCACGTAAATGTTGCCCTCCGGAAGAGCGCTTTCGACGGTCTTCACCTCGAAGCCCTCCATAGCCGCCTGTAGCGCACAGATCGGGTCGATCTCCGTGACAATCACCCGTGCGCCGTACGAACGCATCGAACGGGCGCAACCCTTGCCCACATCGCCATAGCCGCACACGACAACCACCTTGCCGGCGATCATCACATCCGTCGCCCGCTTGATGCCGTCGGCCAGCGACTCACGGCATCCGTACAGGTTGTCGAACTTCGATTTGGTGCAGGAGTCATTCACATTGATCGCGGGAACGAGCAGTTGACCGGCCGCCTGCATCTGATAGAGGCGGTGAACTCCCGTCGTGGTCTCCTCGCTCACGCCCTTCCACTCGGCCACCGTACGGTGCCATTTGGAGGCATCCTCAGCCAGAATCCGTTTCAGTGTGTCGAGAATAACCCCCTCCTCGTGCGACGAGGGCTCGTGATCGAGCGTCGAGGCATCCTCTTCGGCCCGGAATCCCTTATGAATCAAAAGTGTAGCGTCGCCACCGTCATCCACAATCAGATTCGGGCCCTTCCCGCCGGGGAACGAAAGGGCCATCGCCGTGCACCACCAATAGTCGGCCAGCGTCTCCCCCTTCCAGGCAAAGACCGGCACGCCTGTCTTTGCAATGGCAGCTGCTGCGTGGTCCTGCGTCGAAAAGATGTTGCACGAACACCAACGCACATCGGCACCCAACTCGCGAAGCGTCTCGATCAATACGGCTGTCTGGATGGTCATGTGCAGCGATCCCATGACACGCGCCCCCTTCAGAGGTTTGCGTGGTCCGTATTTGCGGCGAATCGCCATCAAGCCGGGCATCTCATGCTCGGCAATCTCAATCTCCTTGCGTCCCCACTCGGCCAACGACATATCGGCCACCTTATAGGGAATGGACAAATCCAAAAACATATCTTTTCAATTAAAATAACAATGAACTCATAACCATACGGCAGTCCGTTTCGATCTGCCGTCGCAGCTCCTCAAGCGTCGCGAATTTCCGCTCATCCCGAATCTTCTGCAACAACTCGACCCGCAGCACCCGGCCGTAAAGATCGCCCGAGAAACCGATCACATGAGTCTCCAAATGGCGTGGACCTTCTCCGACCGAAGGATTCGACCCAAGGTTTGAAACCGCCCGGAACTCCCGTCCGTCGATCACCACGCGGGAAACATAAACACCGTCCGGGATCGATTCGTCATCTACATCCAGGTTGGCCGTCGGGAAACCCAGTTCGCGGCCCAGCATCCGCCCATGCCGCACCTCCCCCTCGATCCAAACACCCGAATCCATGCTCATATTTTTTCAGTAAGTTTACGCACCAGCGAAATCTGCGAGAAAAACTCCTTGGCAAAGACCCGCAGCACGGTATAGAGCGGGATGGCAAGCAGCATGCCGATCACCCCGGCCAGAGATCCGGCCATCAGGATCACAATGAATATCTCGAGCGGATGGGCCTTGACCCGTTCCGAATAGAGGGTCGGCTGCAGGATGAAATCATCCATCCCTTTCAGGATCAGCAGTGATCCCGCGATAACGAACATCGTCTGTCCCACGGACATGCCTTCAATCGGGGTAATGATCCCCATGATAACCGAAATAACACCTCCAATGGTCGGCCCCGCATAGGGGACCACATTCATCACCCCCATGATAAGGCCTATAAAAAAGGCATCCTGCGCCTTCATGCCGAAAGCCATCATCACCAGCGACACGGCTATCATCAACAGGAAACTTTCCGTCAGAATACCCCGGAAATAACGGGCCAGCAGGAAAGTGATCGAGTCGAGGGCATGGGTAACATTCTCCTGGAAACGTTCCGGAAACAGGCTGGTCACCATCGTATAGAACAAGCCGTCGTCCTTCAGGAAAAAAAACGTAATGAACGAAATGGAGAAAACGGCAATCACCGTCGAAAAAGCCACGTGCAACACCGACGAGAAGGCCGTATTGATCATATCGAAATCGACATGCGAATGAATGAACGAAATCAATGTTTCCTGGAAAGAGGTGGTCCCTTCGGGCAGGGCAAGGAATCGGGTCAAATAATCCTGAATCCGCTGTAGCGGCTCCTCGATCGAACCCAGTACGGCCGACAGATCGAGATGCGCCAACTGGAAGAGCTTGTTGGAAACCAACGGAACGAAAAGCCAACACAAAACAACAGCCACCACCCAGATAACGACCAACGTCACCAAGGCTCCGCACCAGCGGGGAACATTCCAGCGCCGAATCCGGATCCGTGAAATCCACCCCACCAGCGGACGGCCGATGATCGCCAGCACCGCCGAAACCAGAATGTAGATCACAATGGAGCTGAAATACCACATCAGGAAGAGGATAACAGCCGTTACGGCCGCTCCCGCCAAAAACCGAAGCAATGTTTGCGGTGTAATCGTCATGAGTCATCAGCGACCTCGCGGGTCGCCCCTCTCTATTTCAATCGAGCCAAAGGAGTCTGCGATCCGATGACCGGATCTCCAATTTCGACAAGCAGTTCCGAATCCTTCGGAATCAGAATATCGATTCGGGAACCGAACTTGATGAATCCGCAAACCGAATTCTGCTCGACCGGAGCCCCCTCTTTCATATAAGACACGATACGCCGGGCGATCAATCCGGCCACCTGACGGAAAAGAACCTCTTTCCCGCTTGTCGTACGTACGACGGTCGTCGTTCTTTCGTTTTCAGTGGATGACTTGGGATGCCATGCCACCAGAAAACGTCCGGGATGGTACTTGAAATACTCGACCGTTCCCCCGACCGGCACCCAGTTCATGTGAACATTTGTAATCGACATGAAAATCGAGATCTGAAGCATCTCCCGATCCAGGTATTCATGTTCGTGTACCACCTCGGTCACCACAACACGGCCGTCACACGGCGCAAACACCAGCTCCGGGTCATGGATCTTGACACGGCGAGGCTCCCGAAAAAACGCCACGATGAAAAACCAGAAAAGAACAATCAACAGCGTGCCGAACCACAACAGTCCGCTCACTGAATGCTGCGACAACAAATAATACATCAGCCACCAGAGCAGGACACAAACGACACCCGTTATACCGATAATTTTATAACCTTCCTTGTTTATTTTCATAATTAGAAGTTTTCTAAAGGATCTGCAACAGAATCAGAAATACAAAAACAAATGGCACGGAAAAAATCAGCGCATCGAAACGATCGAGCCAACCGCCATGTCCGGGCAGAATATTTCCCGAATCCTTCACTCCGGCCGCTCGCTTGAACATCGACTCGATCAGATCCCCCAATACGCCGCTCATGGCCGCGATCGCGGCCAAAACGCCCCACAGCAGATAATCCGCCTCCATGATCCAGGCCGCCAGCAGCCCCATACCGATCGCACCGACAATTCCACCGAAAAAGCCCTCCCAGGATTTGTTGGGCGAAATCCGCGGATAGAGACGGTGTCGTCCCAAGGTCATACCGACCAGATAGGCACAGATGTCATTTGTCCAGATAATAAAGATATAGAAGAGGATAACCCATGGATTCCATGCCGAGCCGTCGATCTGGATAGGCAGCAACAGGAACATCGACAACGGCAATGCCACGTAGAAGATTCCGGCCAACGTTACGCCGATATCCGCCGCCGGACGCTGCCGCTTGAGGAAGAGTTCGCAGACAAACATCATTGGAATGAGCAGCATGAAGAAGAGGAAGAGCAGCAAACAAACCAACAGGCTGGAATCCGTCCATGTGAAAACCAGCAAGGTGCTGGCTGCCAGCAAAGCTACGCCTCCCGCCAGGCCCAGCCACCGCAAAGGGACCGTATCCTCTCTGCGAGCCAACCGGTAGAACTCCCACATCCCTCCGATCAGAATAACCAACAACAGCGCGATAAAACTCCATTGCGACAACAGAACAGCACCGACCACAACGATCGTCAATACCGCTCCGCTCAACGTCCGCACCAGCAAATTACGCATCTTCTCCGACATAACCATCCGCTTTTCTAATTAAACCGCCTCGTTCTGCGATGCCTGTTCCGGAGCCGGTTGTCCGGCTGCTTCGGCAGACGCTTTTGCCTCTGCGGCAGCTTTTGCCTCGGCCTCCTTCTGCTCGCGCAGAATATCCTTCTTGCGTTTACCGAAGATACGCTCCACATCCTCCGTGAAGACCACTTCGCGCTCCAACAACAACTCGGCCAACTCCTTCAACCCGGCCTCATGCGTCTTCAGCACCTGCTCGGCCATACCGTATGCCTTGGTGATCAAAGCCTTGGCCTCAGCATCGATCTGCTGAGCCGTCTGCTCGGAATAGGGTTTTGTCAAGGACATATCGCTCTGACCGGTCGAATCATAGTAACTGAGCGTTCCCACCTTGTCGCTCATTCCATAATAAGCGACCATTGCATAGGCCTGTTTGGTTACCCGCTCCAGATCATTAAGCGCACCTGTCGAGACCTCGCCGAAATTGAGCTGCTCGGAAACCCGGCCACCCAACGTGGCGGCAAGTTCGTCCATCATCTGCTCACGGGTCGTAATCTGACGCTCCTCCGGCAAATACCAGGCTGCACCCAGCGCCTTGCCGCGCGGGATAATCGTCACCTTGATGAGCGGACTGGCATTCTCCAGAATCCAGCTTACCGTAGCATGACCAGCCTCATGGTAGGCGATTACCCGCTTCTCCTCATCGGTAATAATCTTGTTCTTACGCTCCAAACCACCGATAATTCGGTCGATAGCAGCCAGGAAGTCCTCGCGCGAGACGAACTGCTTATTATGACGGGCAGCGATCAAGGCTGCCTCATTGCAAACATTGGCGATATCGGCACCGGAGAAACCGGGCGTCTGCTTGGCCAGGAACGAACGATCCAGATCCGGATCGAGTTTCAGAGGACGCAAGTGTACGTTGAAAATCTCCTCGCGCTCCTTCACATCGGGCAGTCCGACCTCGATCTGACGGTCGAAACGCCCGGCACGCATTAATGCCTTATCCAGAATATCGACCCGGTTCGTGGCCGCCAGGACAATTACACCCGTATTGGTCTGGAATCCGTCCATCTCGGTAAGCAACTGGTTAAGCGTATTCTCCCGCTCGTCGTTTCCCGAAAAACCGGCATTCTTGCCACGGGCACGACCGATCGCATCGATCTCGTCGATGAACAGGATGCACGGCGCCTTCTGCTTGGCCTGTTCGAACAGGTCCCGCACACGCGAAGCACCCACGCCGACAAACATCTCGACGAAGTCGGATCCGGAAATAGAGAGGAACGGCACGTTCGCCTCTCCGGCGACGGCCTTGGCCAGCAGCGTCTTACCGGTTCCCGGAGGACCTACCAGCAACGCTCCCTTCGGAATCTTTGCTCCGATGGCACGGTATTTATCGGGTTTCTTCAGGAAGTCCACGATCTCCATGATCTCGACCTTGGCCTCCTCCAAACCGGCTACATCCTTGAACGTTACCCGCTTCGAATTTTCCTTGTCGAAAACCTGGGCCCGGGCCTTGCCTACATTCATAATTCCTCCGGCACCCCCGCCGCCCGCACCGCGCGACATGCGGTTCATGATGAAAAACCAGCCGCCGATTATCAAGATCCACGGAAGCATCTGCAAGAGAATCGAAGTCCAGGAGTTCTCCCGCGTCTCATAGGTATAGATCACATTGTGTCCAGACTCCTCCATCACCTTGTCCAGGTCCTGGCGGAAGGTATCCACCGATCCGATATTGAAGGTCAGCTGAACACCCGTTTCGGGCATATTACGGAAACGTTTATCCGTAGCATCCGTACGGTAACGGGCCACGGCATCACTCTTGAGGTAAACCTCCGCCCGATCGCGGTTGATGACCTGGATCTTCTCCACATCACCCCGCTCGATCATCTCTGAAACCGTATTCCAGTCGCTCTTCACCGGGGCACCCGTCCCCATATCGAGCATCCAGTAGCCCAGAATGAAGATGACGACTACACCATAAATCCACATCCACGAAGGACGCGGCATATTCATCTTGTTATTTACTTTCGGTTCTGCCATATAACCATATAAACTTACTCTTCGTATTCATAACGGGTGGCGGGAGCATCGGCCCACAACTGCTCCAGTTTATAGAACTCGCGCATCTCGGTTTGAAAAATGTGTATCATCACATCTCCGTAATCCATAACGATCCACAAGGCATTCTGCTGGCCCTCTACTCGCCAAACCTTCTCGCCCAGCTTCTCGAGCATCTGCTCCTCGATTCCCGCCGCAATGGCAGCAACCTGCGTCGTCGAATCCGCATTACAAATTATAAAACAGGAGCAAATCGCCCCTTCAACCTCCCTAAGGTCCAGTGAAACAATGTTTTTACCTTTCTTATCTTGAATAGCACCTACGATCGTGTTAATCAATTTCTCCATATCTTTTTACGTGTAAATATAACTTTGCAAAGTTAGAAAAAACTATTTATAATACGGGATTTCAGCCTACATTTATATATGAAAAAGCCATTTTATTTTCAAGGACGTATCGGCATGCGGGCCATAATCGTCCCGACCAACGCCTTGATGATCGAACTCTTGACATACGTCCGACGCACGGCCACGGCGATCTTGCGCGAAGTGGCCCCCTTGGCTAGACTCTTGACCTGACTGCGATGTTCCGCCGGGACAAACTCTACGGCCATCTCGGGAATGATCGTCAGACAGTTCGTACAATCCACGATTCGCATCAGCGTATCGAGCGATCCCGACTCGAAAGAGTAATGGGACGGGACCTCCCGTTTGGCCTGGCAAAGTTCGATAATCTGATCACGCATACAGTGGCCTGGGCTGAGCAACACCAGCTCTTTCAGGTCAATATCCTCGATCCGCACGTTCGTTCGCTCATAGAGGGGGTTGTTCGGCGAAACGTACAGGAAAAAACGGTCGTCGAAAAGTTCATGCTCCTGAATTCCCTCACCACAGGTACCTCCTGCCACCAGAGCCACATCGATCCGGTCACGGCGCAAGGCATCCACAATATCGGCCGTCACCATCTCCGAGATCTCCAACTCCACCTTGGGATAATCGTGTACGAAATCCGGAATGAACTTGTGCAGCAGATAGGGGGCAATGGTCGGAATAACCCCCAGGCGCAGCCGTCCGGATGTCTCCTCCTTGAGCTCGGCTACCGCCTCCCGGATATGATTGTAGGCCCGCAGCGTCTCACGCGCTTCGGCCAATACCACCTCGCCCGCTTCGGTCGGAATAACCGGCTTTTTCGTACGGTCCAGCAGCACCACCCCAAGCTCCTCTTCGAGCGATTTAATCTGCATACTCAACGAGGGTTGCGTCACAAAACAATGCTCGGCCGCGAGCGAAAAACTGCCGCAGTTGGCTACAGCCAAAAGATATTCGAGTTGGATAATCGTCATAATACAATTCTTATTTCAAAAGACGAAAGTATAAAAAAAATCTATATCAAACAACAAAACCGCCCTCGAACCTTTCTTTCCTGACGGGATTTGTTATATCTTTGCCTCCCAACAATATATTTAAACATTTACCCCATTTTCACCATGGATATCGTTCTTAGCGGCATTCGCCCTACCGGACAATTGCATTTGGGCAACTACTTCGGCGCTCTCAAGAACTTCACGAAGATGCAGCACGAGGCGCGTTGCTTCTTCTTCATCGCGGACTATCACGCCCTTACGACCCATCCCGACCCGACGATGCTGCACGACAACATACGTAACGTGCTTTCGGAATACCTGGCTGCCGGAGTCGATCCCAACGTGGCTACGCTTTACATCCAAAGCGATGTTCCGCAGGTTACCGAACTGTCGCTGCTGCTCTCGATGCACGCCTATCTGGGCGAGCTCGAACGTACCGCCTCGTTCAAGGACAAGGCGCGCAAACAGCCCAATAACGTCAATGCCGGCCTGCTCTGCTACCCGGTGCTGATGGCTGCCGACATCCTGCTCCACCGTGCCAACAAAGTGCCGGTAGGTAAAGACCAGGGGCAACACCTGGAGTTGACACGCGTCTTCGCCCGCCGCTTCAACACAATATACGGAGTCGATTTCTTTCCCGAAAGCCAGGCCTACAACTTCGGCGAGGAGCTGGTCAAGATTCCCGGACTGGACGGCTCGGGCAAGATGGGCAAGAGCGAAGGCAACTGTGTATATCTGGTCGATTCGGACGAGGTGATTCGCAAGAAGGTGATGAAGGCCGTCACCGATTCGGGTCCGACGGAGCCCAACTCCCCCATTTCAGAGCCCATCCAGAACATATTTACGATCATGGAGTCGGTATCCGCTCCCTCGACGCTCCAATACTTCAAGGACAAGTACGCTTCGTGCGAGATCCGTTACGGGGATCTGAAAAAGCAACTGGCCGAAGATATCATCGCCAGCATCTCTCCGATCCGCGAACGTATCGCCGAGATTCAGTCCAACGAGAAGTATCTGCACGAGGTCGTTTGCGACGGCGCAGCCAAAGCACGCCAAAGTGCCGACGAGACCCTGCGTCAGGTACGCGAAATCATGGGTATCAAACACTTCTAATTCAAGAGACAATACCGCCCATTCCGGCCATGGAACATCCGAACCTGCATAATCTGACCCAGCGGGGCGAAAGGATCTATCTCTGGTTCCTGAATCAAACCAAACGACTCAGCAACCAGCAGATCATGGCGCTGTTGGCCATTATCGTAGGTGTGCTGGCCGGTCTGGGTACCTACATCTTCGAACAGCTGCTCTACGGAATCAAATGGTGTCTGACCAACTGGTTTGCCGTCGAGGAGTCGCAATTCCTCTTCCTGCTCTATCCGGCAGTCGGCATTGTACTGGCTTCGCTCTTCGTTCGCTACATCGTCAAGGACAACATTTCGGAGGGCGTTACGCGCGTATTGTATGCCATGTCGCGCAAAAACTCCCACATTGCCTCCCATAACTGCTGGACCTCGGTCGTCGGCGGTGCCACCACCATCGGATTCGGTGGTTCGGTCGGTCCGGAGGCCCCGATCGTATTGACAGGTGCCGCCATCGGATCGAATGTGGGTCGGCTTGCCCGGCTCAACTACAAGAACATGACTCTCCTGCTCTGTTGCGGTGCAGGAGCCGCCCTGTCGGCTATCTTCAAGGCCCCGATCACGGGTGTGGTATTCGTGATCGAGATCCTGATGCTCGACCTTACCTCGCGGACAGTCATTCCGCTGTTGATCTCGTCGATCTCGGCCGTAGCCATCGCGCTTATGCTCCGCGGATTCGATCCGATCATCGCCATCTCGCTGACACCGGCCGATGCTTTCCAGTTACGGCAAATTCCGCTCTTCATCCTGCTGGGTATGTTGTGCGGATTGATGTCCTACTACTTCACGACGGTCAATGCCCGCGTCGGAGCCATCTTCAAGAAGATCGAAAGCCCCTATAAAAAATGGCTGCTCGGCGGTGCCATCCTCGGTATCCTGATCTACATCTTCCCGCCCCTGTACGGTGAAGGTTACGAAGGATTCATGACCCTCATGCACGGCCATCCGTCCGACCTGTTCGACAACTCGCTCTTCTACCGTTTCAGTCACATCGACTGGGTGGTCATCCTCTTCATCATCGCCACGATGTTCTTCAAGGTGATCGCCATGGCTTCGACCAACGCAGCCGGCGGTGTCGGCGGTACCTTCGCCCCCTCGCTGTTCGTCGGTGCCTTCATGGGGGCCATCACCGCCCTGGTATGCAACGCACTCTTCGACTGGCACATGTCGATCGTCTCGTTTACGCTGGTCGGTATGGCGGGTGTCATGTCGGGCGTGATGAAAGCACCGCTCACCTCGATCTTCCTGATCGCCGAGCTGTCGAACGGATACGGACTCTTCATCCCGCTGATGATCACCTCCTGCATCGCCTTTGCCATCGACTATTACCTCGATCCCGACTCGATCTACACCAAGCAACTCCGAAAAAAGGGCGAATTGCTGACGCACGACAAGGATGCCTCGGTCTTTGTCATGCTTAAACTCGAAGATCTCGTTCAGGACGACGGGGTCTACATCAACGAGAACCAAACGCTGGGCGATATCGTTCGGATCATCTCGCGCGAGCGGCATGACGACTACTTCCCCGTTCTCGACGAGCAAAGCCACCTGTTGGGAATCGTCCGTTTGAACGACGTACGCGAAGACCTGTTCGATCCGAGCAAATACAACAATTCGGTTCGACTCTACATGCTCCAATCTCCGGACAAGATCCTGCAACACGAACAGATCCAGAGCGTACTGCGCCGCTTCGACGAGAACCGTGTTTGGGTGCTCCCCGTCGTAGACAAGGAGAACCGCTATCTGGGGTATATCTCCAAGAACCGCATCCTGAATGCCTACCGGGAACAGCTGGTGAATATTTCCCAGTAGTATAAACAATCAAACGAAGGTCAAAAACCTTCCACAACCAACCGATAAAAAAATACAACGAGTCATGTTCAACTGGGCTGAAGACACGAATTGCGCCATCACGGCGTGCGACACGGAGGGTGTCGTTATTTTCATGAACAAACAATCGATCCTCGTAAACGGCGATATGCGTGGTAAAAATATGCTCCCTTGCCACAATGAGCGTTCGCGCGGCATCATCGACCGTCTGATTAAGGAGGGCGGCACGAACGCCTATACGATCGACAAGAAAGGGGTACGTAAAATGATCTACCAGACGGCTTGGCGTCATGAAGACGGATCGGTCGGCGGTCTGCTCGAGATCTCGATGCCGATTCCCGCCGAAATGCCCCACTACATCCGGGGATAACAAATCACAATACAACAAAAAAGCGTTCTTTATTTCATTAGCGAACGCTTTTTCATACAACACAATATAAAAATGATACACAAGCACCTGAAATCACTCCTGTTATCCCTGCTCATCCTTTGCAGTACGAGCGCCTACTCCCAGACACAAGCGGACATCGAGTTGGGTACGTTGGTAAACAATGGGGATCTATTTCAACTAAAGGCTCAATACCCTGCGTTAAAAGATTCTGTCAGCTTCGATATGCTGCGTCTGATTGCTGAGGCTCAGTTAGGCGTCGGGTTTAACCACCTCGAGGAGGCCGACAAAGCGCTGGAACTTCTGTTGCAGAATCACCGGGAAGAACTCGGACAAGGGGGAGCATTCAGCATGGACGCACTCCGTGCGATGAATCTGCTGAATATGGGGCACTATCGTCAAGCCGCAGAGGCGGCCGGGCAACTGGTCGAGGCTCTCAAAGAGTCGGTCCCGTTCGAATCCCTGTATAGTTTCGTATTCATTCAGCGAGTCGGAGAGGCGTTCGCCCAACTCCCGGCACCATATCTGACAAGGCCCTCCCATGAGGTTCGGGTTCCGATGCGTGTCGGGGCCGTAGGTCGGGGACACCACCTCTATATTCCGGTCGAAGTGAACGGTGTGACCAGAGATTACATCTTCGACACCGGTTGCTCGTTCGGAAATTTCGTCTCGGAGAAGTATGCCGAGGAGGTCGGTCTGAAGATCGTGGCAGACTCTATTCCGGTTTCGGGGATGACCGTCGGTCTCGTAAAACTGGCTACGGCCGACTCGATGAAAATCGGAGAGATCACCTACCACAACCCGATCTTTATGGTCGCACCGCCCGATCCGCAGGTCGACTCGCTCTTTGCATTCGACGGAGTACTGGGGTATCATTTCATCCGGGATGCCCGTGAGATCATCATCGACAACGAATCGCAGGAATTCATCTTCCCGGCCGAGATCTCGGCAAAGGAGTCCAATATGTATCTGGAGTCCAATACACCTCACGTAAGAATCCAATACCAGGGTGTTCCGTTCGATATAACATTCGACACGGGCAATGTAAAGACGGATCTCGGAGCGGCGTTCCTGACAATGTTCCCGGATGCCATATCGGGATTGTCGGAGCAGAGTTCCCAGAGAGGCGGCTTCGGCGGCATCTCGAAGACAACGACCGTTACCCTTCCCGAATTCAACTGCACGCTGGCCGGCGTACCCGTAACTCTGCACGATACGGAGGTCATCATTCCGGACAGCGACAACCAAAGTCAACTGTTTCACGGAGCCTTGGGAGCCGACTTTGTACTCTCGTTCAAACGGTTTACCATCAACTACCAAAATATGTTCGTCGAGGGCGAATAGTCTTTGTCCCCAATAAAAGCAAGCGGCAGGTGGAATACCATCTGCCGCTCTTCTTTTTGTCCGCCCGCTCTTTTAGAAAAACTTCTCCAGTCCGGGAACGTACTTGGTCGGTTCGAACTCCACGATCGTATAGACCGCAATGCCATGACGATAGAAGGGATCCTCGTGCGTAAAGGTCTCCACATCGGCACGGTTCGATGCGCGCGAGATGATCACACCTCCCGTACGCGGGTGCTGCGGCCCCGTACAGAGCAGCTTCCCCTCGGCAAAATAACGATCGAGGAACTCGCGGTGAGCCGCCAGGTAGCGTTCCACCTCTTCGAGCGGTTTTTTGTAATCGACAATGATCAAGAACATAGCGTACTACAACTTTATATCATAGATCTGGATAACACCCACCAGTTTCCCCTGCTCGTCGGTAACCAGCAGCGATCCGATCTTATACTGTGTCATCAGCTTTTCGGCCTCGATAAGTTTCTCGCCCGGACGGATCGTCTTCGGGTTGCGCGTAGCGATGTCGATCGCGCGGATCGAGAAGAACTCCGACTGGCGGCGTTCCATCGCCCGGCGAATATCGCCATCGGTTACAATACCCAGAATCTCATCTCCTTCACAGATGACGATCAAGCCCAAACCGCCCTTGCTGACGGCATGGATCATATCCTTGGCCGAAGTATCGGGCGGAACAACCGGAAGATTCTCCCGGTGCATCACATTGCCCACGGTCATCAACAGGCGACGGCCAAGGCTGCCGCCCGGATGCAGACGGGCAAAATCGATACTCGTAAAGTGGCGCAGTTTCATCAGTGCTACGGCCAAGGCATCGCCCAATGCAATCTGCACCGTGGTCGAAGTCGTGGGTGCCAGATGAAGGATGCAGGCCTCGTGGTTCACGGCCACATTGAGGTGAATATCCGAATTGCGGGCCAGCGACGAATGGTCGCTCCCGGTCATCGAGATCAATTTATTGCCGTTGCTCTGGATGAACGGCACGATTTTAAGAATCTCGTCCGTCTCACCCGAATAGGAGAGCGCCAGCACCGTATCTTCGGGAGAGATCATACCCAGATCTCCGTGAAATGCCTCTCCCGGATGCAGGAAGAAGCTCGGCGTACCGGTACTGGCCAGCGTCGCCGCTATCTTGCGTCCGATCAGACCCGATTTTCCCATACCGGTTACGATCAACTTCCCGCGGCATTCGAAAATCGCCTCGACCGCCGCCACGAAATTGTCGCCGATCGTTGTCTCCAGGTGCTGCAACGCCTCCGCTTCGGTGCGGATCGTCTCATGCGCCAAATCGAGAATCTCGTTTCGCTTTTCGGTATCCATATTACAACAAAGATTTTATTACGTTCTCCAAATCATCGAGGTAGAGCATATTCGGACCGTCACTCAACGCGTGATCCGGATTGGGATGCACCTCGAAGAAGTATCCGTTCGCGCCGAACGCCTTGGCAGCCTGCGCCATGGCCGGCACAAATTCACGGTTGCCTCCGGTCTTGCCTCCGGCAGCACCCGGACGCTGTACCGAATGGGTGCAGTCCATGATGACCGTCGAGGCGATCTTCCGCATATCGGGAATGTTACGAAAATCGACCACCAGGTTGTTATATCCGTACATATTGCCACGCTCGGTCAGCCAAACCTCCCCGGCTCCGGCCGCCACCGCCTTTTCATAGGGATAACGCATATCCTCGCCCGAAAGGAACTGGGCCTTTTTTACATTCACGATACGTCCTGTACGAGCCGCAGCCAGCAGCAGATCGGTCTGCCGGCAAAGGAAAGCGGGAATCTGGATGACATCGACCACCTCGCCGACCGACGCCGCCTGCGACGATTCGTGAATATCGGTCAACAGACGCAATCCCCACTTGCTGCGGACATCCGACAACATCTGCAGCCCCTTCTCCAGGCCAACACCCCGATACGACGAAAGCGACGTACGGTTGGCCTTGTCAAACGAGGCCTTGAAGATAATCTCCGTCCCCAGCACGCGATTGATCTCTACCAGACGGGCAGCGACCCGATCAAGCAGCTCAGCCGACTCGATCACGCAGGGACCCGCGATAAATACAGGTTTCTTATCCATTGAGGCTCTATTGTTTAATTCGTTTCAAGAACTCTTCGGCCGCCGCCAGATCCTCCGGCGTGTCGATGCCGATGGTCTCCGTACGGGTCAAGCCGACCCCGATCCGATAGCCGTTCTCAAGCCAGCGCAGCTGTTCGAGCGATTCGGCCTTCTCCAGCGTCGATTGCGGCAGGGCGGTCACTTCGGCCAGCGCCCTTACCCGGAAAGCATACATGCCGATATGTTTGTAGAAGGTGTGGCGTGCGAGCCACTCGGAACGATCCACTCCGCGCAGATAGGGAATCACCGATCGCGAAAAGTAGATCGCATGCGATTCGGCATCGAGCACCACCTTCGGCGAATTGGGGTTTTCGAGCGCCGCCAGGCCGTCCTCCTCCGTAAAGGGGCGCACCAGCGTAGCGATCTGCGTATTCGGATCGTCGAAACAGCGCATGATCGTTTCGATCTGGTCGGGACGGATAAAAGGCTCGTCCCCCTGGACATTGATCACCACGTCGTACTCCGCACCCAATTTGCGGTAGGCCTCCCAGCAGCGGTCCGTACCGCTGCGATGCTCCGCCGAAGTCATCACGGCCCGACCGCCGAACGCCTCGACCGCACGGGCGATCCGCTCGTCATCGGTTGCAACGACCGCTTCGGGAATAACCTGGGTTACCTGTTCGTAAACCCGCCGGATAACCGGCTTGCCGCCCAACTGCGCCAACGGTTTGCCCGGAAACCGGGACGACGCATAACGGGCGGGTATGATTGCGATTAATTTCATCGTATTTTGTCTCGTTTATCGGACTAAGATACAAAAAAAGCGGGACACTGCGTCCCGCTTTCCGCTTAGACCGGTTATTTTTTCTCTTCCAAAGCCAGTTTCAGGACATCCTCGTTCGTACGCACATAATGGAACGTCAGTCCTTCGATGTACTCCGGCTTGATCTCCGAGATATCCTTGCGGTTGTCCTCCGAAAGGATCAACTCCTTGATGCCGGCCCGTTTGGCCGCCAGAATCTTCTCCTTGATACCGCCCACAGGCAGCACCCGGCCGCGCAAGGTAGTCTCGCCCGTCATCGCGATACGCTCCTTCACCTTCCGGCCCGTATAGGTCGAAACGATCGAGGTAACCATCGTAATGCCGGCCGACGGGCCATCCTTCGGAATCGCTCCTTCGGGTACGTGGATGTTAATATCGTTCTTCTCGAACATCTCGGGATCGATGCCCAGCTCCTTGTGGTGGGCCATCACCCACTCGTGGGCAATAGTAGCCGACTCCTTCATCACATCGCCCAGATTGCCCGTCAGGCTCACCTTGCCCTTGCCCGGTGTCAGCACCGATTCGATGTAGAGGATATCGCCACCCACCTCGGTCCAGGCCAAGCCCGTTACCACACCGATAATGCCGCCGACCTCGTACTCCTCGCGGAGGAACTTCGGAATGCCGAGGATCTTCTCGACATCCTCCTTGGTAACCAGCGGTCCGTAAGGCTCCTCGAAGGCAATCTGCTTGGCACGATGGCGCGCGATCTTGGCCAGATTCTTGTCGAGCGAACGGACTCCCGACTCACGGGTATATCCGGCGATAATCGCCTCAACCACCTCGGCCGTCATCTCCAGTTTGCCCTCCGGAATACCATGTGCCTCCCGCTGTTTGGGCAGCAGATGGTTCAGTGCAATCTGCACCTTCTCCTCCAGGATATAGCCGGGAATATTGATCATCTCCATACGGTCACGCAACGCCGGATTAATATTGCCGATATTGTTGGCCGTGGCGATGAAGAGCACCTTCGAAAGGTCGTACTCCGTATCGAGGTAGTTATCGTGGAAAGTCGTATTCTGTTCGGGATCGAGCACCTCAAGCAGCGCACTCGACGGATCGCCGTGGTTGCTGACCGTCACCTTGTCCACCTCATCGAGGATAATGACCGGATTGGACGACCCGCACCGTTTGATGGTCTGGATGATACGTCCCGGCATCGCACCGATGTAGGTACGGCGGTGTCCGCGGATCTCGGCCTCGTCGTGCAGACCTCCCAGCGAGATACGGCCGAACTTGCGGCCCAGCGCCGCAGCGACAGACTTGCCGAGCGACGTCTTGCCGACTCCCGGAGGTCCGTACAGACAGAGGATCGGGGATTTCAGGTCGCCCTTCAATTTGATAACGGCCAGGTGTTCGAGCAGACGCTCCTTCACCTCGTCCAGACCGAAATGGTCGTGATCGAGCTGTTCGCGGGCACACTTCAGATCGAGGTTGTCCTGCGTCACATCGTTCCACGGGAGCTCCAGCATCAGATTGAGGTAGGTCATCTGCACCGAATATTCGGCCACGGCCGGATTGAGCCGCTCGACCTTCTGCAACTCCTTCTCGAAGAGTTCGGCAATCTCTTTCGGCCAGTTCTTCTTGGCCGCCTTCTCGCGCAACTCCTCCAGTTCGTTATCGGTTCCTTCACCCAGTTCATCCTGGATCGTACGCATCTGCTGCTGCAGGTAATAGTCGCGCTGCTGACGGTCGATCTCCTGTTTTACCTTGTTCTGGATCTCGTTCTTCAGTTCAACCAACTGCTGCTCGCGGATCAGGATCTCAAGCAACTTACGGGCTCGCGCCAACAGGCCGGGTGCCTCGAGCAGTGCCTGACGGTCCTCGTCCGAAAGCTCCATGTTCGAGCAGATGAAGTTGATGATTCCGCGTTTCGAATCGATATTCTTGATGGCAAAGGCCGCCTCCTTGGGCATATTGGGCGAAATGGAGATAATCCCCAACGCAATGTCGCGGATCGAATCGACCAGCGCGTCGAACTCGATGTTCTTGCCTTCGGGTGTCGAATCGCGCAACGGGGTTACGGTCGCCTGCAAATAGGGCTCCGTAGCGATATACTCCCGCACCTCAATCTTCTCGATACCGTTCAGGATTACCGTCAGGTTCCCGTTGGGCATCTCCAGGATCTTGATGATCCGGGCCGCTGTTCCGATTTTGTACATATCCTTCGGAGTCGGGTCCTCCACCTCGCTCTCGCGCTGAAGGACGGCACCCAGTACGCCTCCGCGGTCATTGACCTCGCGCACCAGACGGATGCTCTTCTCACGTCCGACCGTGATCGGGGTAATCGCCCCCGGGAACAGCACGGAACTGCGCAGCGTAAGGATCGGGAGCGTATCCGGCACCGGAACATCCTCCAGCACCTCGTCCCCGCCCGTGATGATAGGGATCACATGATGCCGGCCGTCCAGCACATCGGGAGACATACCCAAGTCCTCAAGGTCGATTGTTTCTCTTTTATCTTTCTTATTGTCCATAAATTCTCCTTAAAATATAGTTTGCAAAGATAACGTTTTTTTCTGGTTTTTTATTTTTTATTCCTCTAAAATACACACCATAGCAAGCAAGCAATCTTTCTCTATCCATCCGGATAAAAAACAACAAAAAAAACTGCGACAAGGATAAACCTTGCCGCAATTTAAATACACTCTTAATGTAAAATTTAGTCTATCGCAAAAGTCGACACAATAACTTGCTTTTCATCCAAGTTATTAGGATTTGAAATCGTAATACCATACTCTCCCACAGGAGTTTCATCCAAAACTATCAAGTAGGAACTTTCACCAAATTTACGTCCAGTAAAAGAGAGACGTTCTAATTTGTTAGATTTCTTACTACCAAAAGAACTAACAGACGCTATTTCTGCCATTCGTTTATCTTTCTTCGATTCAAAACGGAAAATATTAACTATTGACATCGGGTCTGTATTATTATCAACTGCTCGTACGATGAAACTAATAGGCTGTCCAGACTTCAAGCGCACACCAGCCCCAGCCCCCTCTACAATAAGTTTAGTCTTCATTTTTCCAATTCCAAAAATAACAGCGCTCGCATTAGCTCTTGTTCTCAGCAAAATAGACTCCTTCTCCAATTTTACGATAGTGCTATCAGGCATTACGGCACAAACCTCTCCAACAAAATCAGGCTCGGCTGAGGCATCTGGAACAATCTGAGCTTGGGATGTTCCTACTAAAAAAAAGAATAGAATTCCTAAGTAAAACTTCAAGTACATAATGATGGGTTTTTGTTTATTTATAGATATTAAAATTAGTCAAAAAAGGAATACTTTTTCACAAAAAGTCATTTTATTTTAAAACTCAAAATAATCAACTACCCAAAATCTCTATTTTATTGAGAAAAATTATATTTTTGTACTTTAATTCTCTTTAAAGAAATATAAGATATGCAGATCGCAGACAAATACTCACCACAGCAGATCGAATCCAAGTGGTACGAATACTGGCTGAAACATCGTCTTTTCCACTCCGAGCCGGACGCTCGTGAACCCTATACCATCGTCATTCCGCCCCCCAACGTAACGGGTATGCTCCACATGGGGCATATGCTCAACAACACCCTGCAGGACGTATTGGTACGCCGTGCCCGTATGCAGGGCAAGAATGCCTGCTGGGTGCCGGGAACCGACCACGCATCGATCGCCACCGAGGCGAAGGTCGTAGCCAAACTCAAGGAAGAGGGAATCGAGAAATCATCGCTCACCCGCGAGGAGTTCCTTCGTCACGCCTGGGACTGGAAAGAGAAGTACGGAGGTGTCATCCTGAAACAGTTGCAGAAACTGGGTGCTTCATGCGACTGGGAACGTACCGTCTTCACGATGGACGATCCCCGCACCGAGAGTGTCATCCGCGTATTCTGCGACCTCTATGAGAAGAGGTTGATCTACCGCGGCGTACGCATGGTCAACTGGGACCCCGCCGCACAAACCGCCCTCTCGGACGAGGAGGTCGTATTCAAGGAGTCGCACGGCAAACTCTACTACCTGCGCTACAAGGTCGAGGGGATGGACCGCACGATCATCGTGGCAACGACCCGTCCGGAGACCATCCTCGGCGATACGGGTCTCTGCGTAAACCCCGCCGACCCGCGCTACGACTGGCTGCCCCAGAATGCCCGGGTTACCGTCCCGCTGGTAGGACGTTCCATTCCGGTGATCCGCGACTCCTACGTGGATATCGAGTTCGGTACGGGCGCCCTGAAAGTTACCCCGGCCCACGACGTAAACGACTATATGCTGGGCGAGAAATACGGTCTCGAATCGATCGATATTTTCAACGACGACGGCACGATCAACGACAAGGTGGGTCTCTATGTCGGCATGGATCGCTTCGAGGTCCGCAAACAGATCGAGAAGGATCTCGATGCAGCCGGACTGCTCGAGAAGACCGAGGCCTACACCAACAACGTGGGCTACTCGGAACGTACGGGCGTAGCCATCGAGCCGAAACTCTCGATGCAATGGTTCCTCGCGATGGAGAAACTGGCCGGTCCGGCCACGAAGGCCGTCATGGAGGACGAGATCAAGTTCATCCCCGAGAAGTACAAGAATACCTACCGCCACTGGATGGAGACCATCAAGGACTGGTGTATCTCGCGCCAACTCTGGTGGGGACAGCGCATTCCGGCCTACTACCTCCCCAAAGGAGGCTTCGTCGTAGCACCGACTCCGGAAGAGGCGCTGGAGAAGGCCCGCATCAAGAGCGGTGATCCGAACCTGCAGGCCGCAGACCTGCGTCAGGATGAAGATGTGCTGGATACCTGGTTCTCATCGTGGTTGTGGCCCATCTCCGTATTCGACGGAATCCGCTATCCCGACAACAAGGAGATCCGGTACTATTATCCGACCAACGACCTGATCACGGCTCCCGATATTATCTTCTTCTGGGTGGCCCGCATGATCATGGCAGGGTACGAATACCGGGGTGTAAAACCCTTCAGCCACGTCTATTTCACGGGTATTGTCCGCGATAAGCTCGGTCGCAAGATGTCCAAGCAGCTGGGCAACTCGCCCGACCCGCTCGACCTGATCGCCCAGTACGGTGCCGACGGCATGCGTGTGGCAATGCTCCTCTCTTCATCGGCCGGCAACGACGTGATGTTCGACGAGGCGCTCTGCGAACAGGGACGCAACTTCGGCAACAAGATCTGGAACGCCTACCGACTGATCAACGGATGGACGGTCGACAGCGCCCTGCCGCAAAGCGAGAACAACCGGCTGGCCATCGAGTGGTTCCGCCAGACCCTTTCGAAAGCGATCCGACAGATGGAGGCAGACTTCGCTTCGTACCGCATCTCGGAGGTCTTCATGAACCTCTACAAACTCTTCTGGGACGACTTCAGCGGTTGGTATCTCGAGATGATCAAGCCTGCCTACCAGGCTCCGATCGATGCCGAGACCCTCGCCGCAACACGCGGGTTCTTCGACGACCTGCTGCGCCTGCTCCACCCCTTCATGCCTTTCGTGACCGAAGAGATCTGGCAGGATCTCGCCCCCCGCAAGGAGGGTGAGTCGATCATGACGCAGCTGCAGCCGAAGGCCATCGAGGAGGATGAAAAACTGCTGGCCCGTTTCGAACTGGCGAAAGAGATTATCTCGGCGGTACGCAACGTGCGTAAACAGAAGAATATTCCGCAGAAGGAGGCGCTTGCACTGCACGTCATCCTGGACGAGAACTATCCCGAGGAGTATGCTCCGGTATTGTGCAAGATGGGGAACCTCTCGCAGATCTCGCCCGTTACGGAGAAGGATCCGGCCGCAGCCGGCTTCCTGGTGAAAACGACCCAGTATTTCATCCCGATGGAGGGTATGATCGACACGGCTGCCGAAGTCGAGAAACTCACCAAGGAGCTGGAGTACCTCGAGGGCTTCCTCGCATCGGTTCTCAAGAAACTCTCGAACGAGCGATTTGTTCAGTCGGCACCCGAAAAGGTCGTAGCCAACGAGCGCGCCAAGCAGGCCGATGCCGAGGCCAAGATCGCAGCTATCCGCGAGCAGCTCGCTGCGTTGAAATAACAGGACTGAGCCGGACGGAGAGCGATGCCTGCACCGATCACCATATACACGGACGGTTCCGCCCTGGGCAATCCGGGGCCGGGCGGCTATGGTGCCGTATTGATCTCAGGACGGTTCCGCAAGGAGGTATCACAGGGCTATCGTCTGACGACCAACAACCGCATGGAACTGATGGCCGTATGCGTGGCACTCGAAATGCTCAAGTTCGAGGGGAGCGACGTAACCATCTACTCCGACTCGAAATACGTGGTCGATGCGGTCGAGAAACGATGGGTTTTCGGCTGGGAGAAGAAGGGATTTGCGGGCAAGAAAAACCCCGACCTTTGGATGCGTTTCCTACGCTCCTACCGCCGCCATCACATACGGTTCGTCTGGGTGAAGGGACACGCAGACACCGTAGAGAACAACCGCTGCGACCAACTGGCCGTCGCGGCCGCCAATGACCGTGCCCACCTGATCGAAGATACGGGATATACGTCCGCCGACAACGAATAAAAGAGAAGGACGAGACTCATTCCAAAAGGTCTCGTCCTTCTCTTTATTTATTCCTCTAAAACCCCATCACAATCCGGCTGTTTTCTCATCAAAACAGCGCACGGCCTGTCAAATATCGGCAATCAGGTTGTTCTTCCCGAGAAATTTATTAGTTTTGCAACTTATAATAACCGATCCAAACGAGCCTTATGTTCAAAACATACAAGCGATTGCTGGGCTTCGTCAGCCCGATGTCCCGATACGCGGTTCCATACTTCTTCTATGCGTTGTTCTACGCGCTCTTCAACACGTGTACCTACGCCATGATCCTCCCGATCATGAATACGCTCTTCGATGTCAAAAACGCCTACGTCTTCGAACCGGTATTCTCGATGCCCCCCCTCTCGGAGATCTCGCTGACAAACATCTCTCCCATGTTGAACTACGTCTATACCAACACATTCGGCACCGAATTCCTCATGTCGAACATGTTGATCCTGCTGGCCGTGGTAACCCTCATCATGAACCTGATGAGCAACCTGTTCCGCTACCTGAGTGCCATGACCGTCGAGCGGATGCGTGTATGTTCGCTGCAACGTATGCGCAACGACCTGTTCAACAAGGTAATGGAAATGAATCCCGGGTACTTCAGCGAACAACGCAAGGGAGACCTCATGTCGCGTATCACACAGGATGTCATGGTCGTACAGTACTCGATCACCAACACGTTGCAGGTTATCTTCCGCGACCCGCTGCTTATCATCGGATACGTAGTCTATATGCTGATGGTGTCGTGGCAGCTGTCACTCTTCGCCATCCTCTTCCTGCCGGTGGTGGCCGTGTTGATCGGAAGCATCGTCAAACGGCTGCGCCACCCCGCCCTCAAAGGACAGGAGCGCATGGGCGATATGGTCAGCATCCTGGACGAATCGCTCTCCGGTATCAAGGTAATCAAAAGCTATAACGCAACCAACTATATCCGTCGCAAGTTCATGGAGTTCAACGCCCAGTTCTCACGGCTGATGCTCTCGATGGCCAAACGCCAACAGCTCGCTTCCCCAATGAGTGAGGCTCTGGGTCTGACGGCCGTTTCCGTACTGATCGTCTTCGGCGGTTCGCTCGTCATGTCGGGGTCGCTGACCGCCGGCGGATTTGTCGGATTCATCGCCGTCTTCTCGCAGATCACCCGTCCGGTGCGTTCGTTCATCGACCAGTTCGCCAACGTAAACCAGGGTATCGCCGCCGGCGAGCGTATTTTCGAAGTACTCGATTCTCAGCCCGAAATCCAGGACAAGCCTGATGCCAAGGTTCTGGACGGCCTGCACGACAAGATCGAATTCCGCGACGTGCACTTCTCTTACGACAGCACCAAAGAAGTGATCAACGGCATCTCGTTCGACATCAAACGCGGCCAGACGGTTGCTCTGGTAGGCCCTTCGGGTGGCGGAAAATCGACCCTCAGCGAGTTGATTCCCCGTTTTTACGACCCTACGTCGGGCGACATTCTGATCGACGGCGTTTCGATCAAGGAGTATACGCAGGATAGTCTCCGCGCCCACATGAGCATCGTGGCCCAGGATACGATCCTCTTCAACGACAGCATCGAGAACAACATCGCCATGGGACGGCAGGGTGCTACGCACGAAGAGATCATGCAGGCGGCCAGAGTCGCCAATGCCCATGACTTTATCATGGAGTGTCCGGCCGGCTACGAGACCAACATCGGCGATCGGGGTGCCAAACTTTCGGGCGGCCAGCGCCAGCGTTTGAGCATCGCACGCGCCGTACTGAAAAATCCCGAAATCCTGATTCTGGACGAAGCCACCTCAGCACTCGATACCGAGAGTGAAAAACTCGTGCAGGAGGCGCTCAACTCCCTGCTCGAGGGGCGTACTTCGATCGTAATCGCACACCGTCTTTCGACCATCCACAACGCCGACAAGATCATCGTCATCGACAAGGGTAAAATTGCAGAGCAGGGCACCCACGCCGAGTTGATGGCCCGCAACGGCATCTATGCGAAATTGATCGAAATGCAAAGTTTCGACTAACCCATCGGCACCCATGACCGAAAAGGAGAAGATGATTGCCGGGGAGTGGTTCATCCCGACGGATCCGGAATTAACCCGGGATCGGGATCAGGCCCGTCGCCTGTCCCACCGCCTCAACGTAGAGTTATGCGATCAGGATCAGACCTATCGGGCGACCCTTCAGGAGTTGTGTCCCGGACTCGACGGAGCTTTCATCCGCGCTCCATTCCAGTGCGACTACGGCTACAACCTCTACGCCGGCAAGGGAACCTTCATCAACTTCGGTTGCGTATGTCTCGATCTGGCTCCGATACGGATCGGTTGCCGCACGCTCATCGGTCCCAATGTCCAGCTACTGACCGCCGTCCATCCGATGGATGCCGAAGAGCGGGCTACCGGTATCGAACGTGGTGCTGAGATCGGAATCGGGGACGATTGTTGGCTGGGTGGCGGGGTAATCGTCTGTCCCGGCGTCCGGATCGGCAACCGCTGTATCATCGGAGCGGGAAGCGTCGTCACCCGCAACATCCCCGACGACTCGATAGCCGTCGGCAATCCCGCCCGCGTCATTCGCACCACCTCCAAGCTTGCCAAGTAAGCCTCTTCATCGTGGCCACACATCGCAGATGTCGTTGTAACTTGCGATACCTCTTGTAAAAAAGCGGTTCGCGCTGCACCGACCAATCCATATTTTTAATATATTTGCGTTTCAGTAATTTGTAGAAAAACAATCACAATAACGGATATGAAGTTCAAAGAGTACAAAGGGCTCGACCTGCCGGGACTGGCAGCCGACGTTTTAAAGGAGTGGGACGCTGCGGACACGTTCCACAAGAGCATCTCCACCCGCGAGGGATGCCCTACTTTCGTTTTCTATGAGGGTCCCCCCTCGGCCAACGGCACGCCGGGCATTCACCACGTCATGGCCCGTACCATCAAGGATATCTTCTGCCGCTACAAGACCCAGCAGGATTATCTGGTTCATCGCAAGGCCGGCTGGGATACACACGGTCTGCCCGTAGAGCTGGGTGTCGAGAAGAAACTCGGAATCACCAAAGAGGATATCGGCCGCACGATATCGATCGAGGAGTACAACCGCGCCTGCCGCAAGGCCGTCATGGAATTCACGGGCCTGTGGGAGGAACTCACCCGCAAGATGGGCTACTGGGTCAACATGGACGACCCCTATATCACCTACGACAACAAATACATCGAAACCCTCTGGTGGTTGCTCAAGCAGCTCTTCGACAAGGGTCTTCTCTACAAAGGCTATACGATCCAGCCCTACTCGCCGGCTGCCGGAACGGGTCTTTCGACCCACGAGCTGAACCAGCCGGGCTGCTATCGCGACGTGAAGGATACGACCTGCACGGCACAGTTCAAGATCGTCCGCAACGCCGAGAGCGAAAAACTCTTCGAGGGGGCGCAGGGAGACCTCTACTTCCTGGCCTGGACAACCACGCCCTGGACCCTGCCCTCGAATACGGCACTGGCGGTCGGCCCCGAGATCGAATACGTGCGCGTCAAGTGCCGCAACCCCTATACGGATGCAGCGCAGACTGTCATCCTGGCCAAGGACCTCTTCCGTTCCTACTTCACCGCCAAAATGGAGGGTACTTTCGAGGTCGATGAAAAAACCTACAAGGGATCCGAACTGGCAGGAATCCGCTACGAGCAGCTCATCCCGTGGGTAAAGCCCGACGGGGATGCCTTCCGCGTGATCGAGGGCGACTACGTCACCACCTCGGACGGTACGGGTATCGTACACATCGCCCCCACGTTCGGTGCCGATGATGCCCGCGTAGCCCGCATCGCCGGTATCGCGCCGCTCTTCCTGCACGACCGTGCCGGCAAGGAGCAGCCGATGGTCGACCGCAAGGGACGTTTCTTCCCGATCGAAGACCTCGATCCGGAGTTCGTTCGTACCCACGTCGATGCCGAGGCGTACGGCGTATGGGCCGGACGCTATGTGAAGAACGCATACGACGACACGCTGCCGGCCGATGCTCCGACGCTCGACGTCGACCTTTCGGTCGCGCTCAAAGCCGAAAACAAGGTCTTCAAGATCGAAAAACATACCCACTCCTATCCCCACTGCTGGCGTACGGACAAACCGGTGCTTTACTACCCGCTCGATTCGTGGTTTATCCGCACCACGGCGCTGCGCGACCGTATGATCGAATTGAACAGCACCATCCACTGGAAACCCGAATCGACCGGATCGGGCCGTTTCGGCAAGTGGCTGGAGGGTCTGGTGGACTGGAACCTCTCGCGTTCGCGTTTCTGGGGTACCCCGCTGCCGATCTGGGCTACGGAGGACTACTCGGAGATGAAGTGCATCGGCTCGGTCGAGGAGTTGATCTCAGAGATCGAGAAGTCGATCGCAGCCGGCTTCATGAAGGAGAATCCCTACAAGAATTTCAAACCGGGCGACATGTCGAAAGAGAACTACTCGACCGACCGGATCGACCTGCACCGTCCTTACGTGGATTCGATCGTCCTCGTCTCGTCCAAGGGCGAGCCGATGCGACGCGAACCCGACCTGATCGACGTATGGTTCGATTCGGGTGCGATGCCCTATGCCCAGTTACACTATCCGTTCGAGCACAGCGGCGACTACTTCAAGAGCGTATTCCCGGCCGACTTCATTGCCGAAGGTGTCGATCAGACGCGCGGCTGGTTCTTCACGCTCCATGCCATCGCTACGATGCTCTTCGATTCGGTTGCGTTCAAGAATATCATCTCGAACGGCCTGGTTCTGGACAAGAACGGCAACAAGATGTCCAAACGTCTCGGGAATGCCGTCGATCCGTTCGAGGTACTCGACACGTACGGTCCCGATGCAACGCGTTGGTACATGATCTCCAACTCACAGCCCTGGGACAACCTCAAGTTTGACCGGGATGGTGTGGACGAAGTTCGCCGCAAATTCTTCGGCACGCTCTATAACACCTACTCGTTCTTTGCCCTCTACGCCAACGTGGACGGATTCACGGGTCAGGAGGCGGAGGTTCCGATGCAGGAGCGTCCCGAAATCGACCGGTGGATCATCTCGCTGCTCAATACGCTCGTCAAGAACGTTACCGAGTGTCTGGAGAACTACGACCCGACCCCGGCGGCACGCATGATCCAGGAGTTCGTCGGCGAGAACCTCTCGAACTGGTACGTGCGTCTGAACCGCAAACGTTTCTGGGGCGGCGGCCTGACCCAGGACAAACTGGCTGCCTACCAGACGCTCTACACCTGTCTGGAGACCGTTTCAATGTTGTCGGCTCCGTTCGCTCCGTTCATCTCGGACCGTATCTTCCGCGACCTGAACACCATAAGCGGACGTCATAAGGACGAATCGGTACACCTCTCGAAGTTTCCCGTATGCGACCAGTCGCTCATCGACACGGAACTGGAGCAGATGATGGCTCTTGCACAGCAGGTATCGTCGATGGTGCTGGCACTGCGCCGCAAGGTGAACATCAAGGTGCGCCAGCCGTTGACCAAGATCCTCATTCCGGTACTCGACCCGACTATGGCCCGTCAGATCGAAGCGGTCAAGGGGTTGATCATGAACGAGGTCAATGTCAAGGAGATCGAACTGATCGAGAAGACCACCGGCCTGATCACCAAGCGGATCAAGCCCAACTTCAAGACCCTCGGCCCCAAATACGGCAAACAGATGAAGCAGATCGCCGCACTGGTTGCCACCTTCACCCAGGAGCAGATCGCCGAAATCGAGGCTGCAACCGAATCGTTGCTCGACCTCGGAGGCGAGAAGATTGTCGTTACACCGGCAGATTTCGAGATCACGTCGGAGGATATGCCCGGCTGGCTGGTTGCCTCGGAGGGTAAGTTGACCGTTGCACTCGACATTACGCTGACCGATGAGCTGCGCGCCGAAGGCGTGGCCCGCGAACTGGTAAACCGCATCCAGAACATCCGCAAGGATTCGGGATTCGAAGTGACCGACAAGATCCGCGTGGAGATCGAGCAGATCGAGCTTGTCCGCCCGGCTCTGGAGACGTTCAGCGACTACATCGCCTCCCAGACGCTCGCTGTCGAGGTGAAAGGGACGGATGTTCCGGCTGGAGATTTCGTCGCTGAAACGGACGTGGACGAAATGCCGATACGTATCGCCGTCACTAAAATATAAATAGGGAAAGAGGAATCGCACAATCCTCCTGCGAAAGATTTGGATATGTGGAAAAAAATGTTTAATTTAGTAAAACGATAATAAAAAATAGTTGAAGTATGGCAGAAGTGGAAAAAACCCGATACAGCGATGCTGAACTTGAAGAGTTCAAGCAACTTATTCTGAAAAAGCTCGAAACTGCACGCGCGGATTATGAACTGCTGCGTGCTACCATTACACATACCGCATCGAACGACACGGAGGATACATCACCCACATTCAAGGTGCTCGAGGAGGGAGCTACGACCCTCTCGAAGGAGGAGAGCGGCCGTTTGGCAGCCCATCAGCTGAAATTCATCCGCAACCTTGAAATGGCACTCGTTCGCATCGAGAACAAAACGTACGGTATCTGCAAGACCACCGGAAAATTGATCCCGAAGGAGCGGTTGATGAAGGTACCTCACGCCACCGAATGTATCGAGGCGAAAGAGAAACGTGTCTAAACAAAAAGGCTTGTTCCCTTTCACAAAAAGAGCGCTTTTCGAAATTCGAAAAGCGCTCTTTTTTCACGAGGTAAGATCTGCGTCTATTTCTCCCTGGCAGGTTTCTCTTTTCTCAACGAGATGAAAACCACCCCGTTGGCGGCACGTTCGCCATAACGGTCGATCATCGTCTGGTTCTTCACCACACGGATCGACTCTATCTGATCGGCATCGAGTGATTTGATAAATGGAGCCGTCACCTCCTTGCCATCAAGCAAAAGCAGCAATTGGCCAAAATTCATTCCATCGACAACCAAGGAGTCTGCCTTAACTTCTGCCTGACTCGAAGATACGACCTTAAACTGGATACTGTCCGATTCTCCTTCGAGAGTATCTGTTTGGGCCTCATTGGCTCGGTTGACAAGCACGCTCGAAGAGTCCATCTGAACAGGCTTTGCAACGATACTATCGCCTCCATAGTCAACCGAATATACACCCGTTTCCGGATCGCCGGTCAACGTTATGGACATCTTCTGCTGATTCCCGGATGTATACATCATGACCATTTTCCTGCCATCAAGGGCCGAGGTATCCTGCTGAATCGTAACCTGGGAGCGCATCGTTTGTCGAGGAGCCTTTATCTGCAGAGTAGTGTCCGCCTTTCCGTTTCGTGTCCAGGCCTCAATAACGCCGTTGTTTGTCGCACGCGCTTCCTGATAACCGGCCTTCGCAGCCTCCTCGGCCGAAAGGACACGGATCTTCAGAATCTTCCCAGCCAGCTCATCGGTCAAGGCTGTTATATCAACTATGCGACCATCCGCAACCACAAGCGGCAGCTCACTTCGCTTTTTCCCGCTCAGATTCTGCAACTTCAGCCGCCGGACCTTGTAGGTATTTCGGCCATCTACGGAGCGGAAATTACCCTTCAGATAGCGGAGCGGATGGTTGTTCCGGTCGTAAACGGTCTCCACACTATCGCTCTGCCGCGATGCCTGCTTCGACGTGACCTTGATAATACCGTAGCGAGCCGCCGTTCCATAACGGGCAATCAGATCCTCATCGAGATTGCCGATAAACTCGATGGTCTCGATATCGCGCGCCATCCCTGCATTCGAGAAGGTTTGAATCCGTACAACAGCATCATCCCACAGAACCAGAGGAGCATGTTCACGATCCTGAAAGAACTTATCAGAAAGTCTCACATTGCGTACCCGAAACGTATTATAGCCATCTACGGAGCGGAAATCACCATTGAGGTAGCTTATCGGATTGGGTCGATAAGGCTCTGCGGTTGCCGCTGTTTGCGGAGCACTCGGACGTGTTGCCATCTCAACAGCTCCCCAACGTCCCCGATCACCGTATTTTTTCATGGCCGCCGCCGATTTCAATAAAGTGATCGATGAAACCTCCACCGGATTTTTCGAATAGAAGAGATCGGGAGACACCTCCTTTCCGTCGATCAAAAGAAGTGTCCGAACAGGAAGATTCGGCACAAACAACCCCGATTCATTTTCACCCAATGTCCACCTATAACCCGCACCGTCTTTCAGCTCGGTTACATCTACGGCAGGATCCGAACCATTCGAAGCGCTGCCAAAATAGGAGACCCAACCATCCCAACTTTTCTCATATGCAGTCTGCATGGAGTCCGGAGTCTCCTCACCCGACCATACCAAATAGAACGCGCTCTTCAACAACTCATTGTCGGGTGTACTCGTTTTCCACGAACTGCGGTATGCGCTCTCATCAAAATCCAGGTAAAGGATTCCGTTCGCTGACTTTGCCCCATAGAGAGCCCTCGTCGCAGGGTCTCGCTTCACCTCGCCCCGAAACTCCAGTTTCCCGGGCAGATTCATAAATTGCTGCAATAGAGCCAGTGGCAGTTCCGCTCCGGAATAGAGGACCATGGGCAGATGCTCCCGATCAAAACGGAAATCGGACGAATCTCCCGTTGCCTTGTAGAGAATCCGCGGGCCGCTCACTCTTTGAGAATATATCTCCACGCCGTTGGGGGTCAAATGGAACTCAAGTTCCATATCCGCATCCTCCAGCACTATCATGCGCGCGCGGAACAATCCAGACTTCCGATCGAAATAATAGAACTCGACAGGCACCTTCGAGGTAATCTCGAAACGACCATTCTGGTCCGTTACAACCCGTCGGTTGCCGCTGCAGCCGAATTCAAAGCCGGCAATCGGACGACCACCTTCACCCAGCACCTGTCCGCGAAGCGTATGCTCGGTCGAACGTACAGGCTGCGCCTCGGCAGCTGCCTGTTCGAAATTATTCAACAGCGTCATCAGGCAGTCAATCTCCTCCGGCGTCGAGGAATCTCCGCCTGGGAATGAAAGAACTTCCTCTCCTGCCTGTCGGAGCGAATCGGCCGAAGAAGGCGGTGTCTCATTCCGAAAATTATTCGTACCTTTGTCCTCCGGAAGGACATACGTGGTTCGGGCGAACGCTCCCAACGCAAGGAGCGTCAGCGGCAGGACGTAGAGCGCCTTGGCTCTCGCCCACTTCGATGATCTTTTACGCAACATCATGGTAATACGGGTTTTTAGGTTACTATGATTCAGGCTGTTGGCTATCGAGCACCACCTCTCGCCAACGGCCTTCTTTATTAACAGCAACTGATACTCTCTGGCATCCACGCCCGCCCGCAGTACGGACTCGTCCGCTTCGAACTCATGGACAGCCCGCAACTCCCGGCGCAACAGCCACATCGCCGGATTAAACCACTGCAGGCATCCCAGCAGGTCGATCCACAACAGGTCCCATGAATGCCCCAAACGGAGGTGTGCCCGCTCATGCAGCAGGATCGTACGGCCATATTGGGCATAATCAGCCTCGGACATCACGATGTAGCGCATCCAACTGAAGGGGACGATCGGCCTTTCAATCAACACAAGCCGATTGCCGTCATCGAGGGGAATCTGCCGACCGCTACGGATCAAACGCACCACGGAGAAGAGTCCCCACAGGGTCCAACACAACATGGCACAGGCTCCGATCACATAGACGATGCCCCCCAGCGCCATCCAGTCGAACGGCTCTTCGACAGGAATGTCAGCTGATTCGAATACCTCAGGCATTCTATCTTCAACTTCAACCGACGGAAGATAAAATTCGGGATCGGGAGCCAAAACGGAACTCGGATTTACAACTGGCGGCGTGTAAGGCAGCTCCTTCTCGATCGTCACCACACAAACCGGCAGCAGGAACGAGAGCAGCAGCACGCTGCCGAGCAGAATACGATTCAAACGGTGCAGCGTGTCGCGGCTCAACAATAACTTATAGAAGAGAAAGAAGGCAACAAGGCATCCGGCCGCTTTCAGGCAATATAACAGGGAAGTTGTCATGGCGCAGTTACTCTTTTTGTTCCTCGATCTGACGAATCAGCCGGCGAAGGTCCTCCACCGAAATCGCCTCCTCCTCAACCAATGTCGAAACGACCCCCAGGTAGGAGTTGTCGAAATACTTTTGAACAACCCCTTTCAAGGTTCTGCGACTGAACTCTTCTTCGGAGACGATCGGATAGTACTGATAGGTGCTGCCATACGCCTTATGTCCGACGTATCCCTTCACCTCGAGCGTGCGCACCATCGTGGAGAGCGTATTGAAATGGGGTTTGGGCTCCGGCCAAAGAGCCACCAGCTCCCGCACGAACAACGGCCCGTGCGCCCAGAAACAGCGCATCAACTCCTCCTCTTTCGGCGTCAATTTTTCCATCGCTTCCATTTCTCCTCTATATTATTTTTTGAAACACAAGGCGGATCACACAGATTCGATCCGCTCCTACACCACAAATATAACTAAAAAATATTCACATACAACTATATTTTATAGTTTTAAAACTAAAAATAATAGTTTAATCAAAATAACACCCTGATTGACAACAAAAAAAAGAGAACCCTCTGGGAGTTCTCTTTTTTATCCTGAACCGGATTACAGCCTACTCGTCGTCGCGGTGCATCTGCGTTACGTAGATCGCGTGCTGCATGGCCTTACGCTTCTCGATCGACGGTTTGGTGAAATACTGACGGCGACGGAGCTCTTTCAGTACACCCGTACGCTCGTATTTACGTTTGAATTTCTTGAGGGCCTTCTCGATGTTCTCACCCTCTTTTACCGGCATGATAATCATAGTTGTTATTCTTTTTTAAGTTTTTAATCAATCGTTTTTGTTCACATTCGAGGCGGTATCCTGCCTGGCAGGCCACCCGTCCTCCCTTTTTTGCGCCTCTATCGGAGTCTGTCGCAGCGTAAACCGAAGATACGGAGCCAGCCTTGCGGCCTCCGTCCGGGTCAATATGTTATCTTCAACCAACTCTTCGGTACTTCTCCAACCTCCTTTCAATTGTCGCTTGCTGAGCAACTTTCTCAAGATGACAGGCGGTAAGTACGGATGTCCCTTGAGCGCGCTCGGAGGTGCAAAGTTAATATCAATTTTTTGAATTTCACAACTATCGCAACAAATTTGTTTCACGATACGCTCGAAATTCGACTCGGTGATCTGCGGGATCTCCGCCAGCTGGTCGACGCTGTAAAATCCGCCCAGCCGTTCGCGGTAGGCCAGAATCGCCACCACGCTTTTCTCCCCGATTCCGACCACCGAACGCAAAGCGGCCGAATCGGCCCGGTTGATCTCGACCAACTGCGGGGCAGAGGCACTCTCCTCCGGATAGATCACATAGGGAACAAGCAGGTCGGCCACCGTATCGACGATCATGTAGCAGGCGCGCAGATCCTCTTCATCACGGATGCCGATCAGATCCCGATAGCGGATGATCGCCTCGGCCTGGCGTGTGGAAAATCCGAGCGATGCGATGTACTCAGCCGAAACGGTATCCACCCGGAACGGTTCGCGGGGCACGATCCGGCGGGGCTCCCGACGGGAATAGCTCCGAGTCGCCGGATGCACAGCAGGCCTCAAGGCATACGCCTCCCCGATCCGGATGTAGGGTGCCAGCACGAAATAGAGCGAATCGGTCATTCCGTAACAGGTCGCCACATCCTCCGGGATGCGGAAGACCTTTCCGGCAGCCCGGTATTTCAGCAGGCTGACCGCCTGCTGCGAGGTAAGTCCCAGCCGGCGCAGATCCCCGTACTCGACCGTATTGGGGTCGAACTCGAAGAGTATCACCGAATCGGATTCCGCCTTTGCCTCCACCAGCCGGGTACTCTTGTCTGTAGCCAAACGCTGTTCCCGCCGCTGCCCCAGCAACAATCCCAACAGGAACAATCCAGCCAACGACAAGAAGAGCAACAAGGCCCGCCGCTCACGCGAAGAGAAAAATCCAGCCATACCCTATCCTAATAATAGCGAAGACGGTGCATCGACCCGGGACAACGCCCGGTGCGACACACCGTCTCGAAGTAGTTTCTAACGCAGGAAGAGCAACTCACGGTATTTGGGCAGCGGCCACATCTGGTCGTCCACGATCTCCTCCAGGCGGTCGATGTGTTTGCGGATCGGATCGAAATAGGTTGCCACCGTATCGTGATAAGCAAGCGCCTTCTCCCGCTGATCCTCGATCTTGTTGGCCACCTTGCGCGCCTCGATCATCTCGGTCGTAAGGCGCTGGATGTCCTCCGTATGCCGCTGAATACGCTTGATCAGATCGATATCCGACGTAGCGTCGAGCCCTTTACCAATCTGGGAAATTTTATAAACCTTGTCCAACAGAAGTGCCTCGTAACGCGAAGCGATCGGAACGATATGGTTCATCGTCAGGTCTCCCAGCACACGGCCCTCGATCTGGATCTTTTTGGTATAGGTCTCCCACTTAACCTCCGTGCGGGCCTCCAGCTCCACCTTCGAGAGGACTCCCATACGGGCAAACATCTCCACCGAAGAGGGATCAAGATAACGGTCGAATACAAGCGGAGCACTTGTCTCGCAATCGAGGCCACGGCGGGTAGCCTCCTCGCGCCACTCTTCCGAATAACCGTTACCGTCGAAGCGAATCGGACGACTCTCGTGGATCATCGCCTTGAGTACCTCGTAGATCGCCTTCTCCTTGCGCATACCCGCTTCGATCTTGGCATCCACCCGGCTGCGGAACTGTGTGAGCTCATCCGCCACGGCCGTATTGAGCACGATCATCGCCTCGGCACAGTTATCCGACGAACCGACGGCTCGGAACTCGAAGCGGTTACCCGTGAAGGCAAAGGCCGAAGTACGGTTGCGGTCAGTATTATCCAGCAACAGGGTCGGGATGTGCGAAATACCGCTCATCTTAAAAACGTTCTTGGCATTGAAGCGGATTGCCGAATCACTCTGGCTCGCCTCCAGTTTGTCCAGCACGGCCGACACCTGGGTACCGAGGAAGGTCGAGATGATGACCGGGGGCGCCTCGTTGGCTCCCAAACGGTGGGAGTTCGTCGCGCTCATGATCGCAGCCTTGAGCAATCCGTTATGCTTGTAAACGGCCGAAATCACATTCACCAGGAAGGTGATGAACTGTAGGTTCTCCGAGGCGGTCTTGCCCGGACTGAGCAGGTTGACTCCGGCATCCGTTCCCAGCGACCAGTTATTATGTTTACCCGATCCGTTGATTCCCTTGAACGGTTTCTCATGCAGCAACACCCGGAAATTGTGTCGGCGGGCAATCTTATCCATGATGGTCATCAACAACTGGTTATGGTCGTTGGCCAGGTTGCACTCCTCATACACGGGAGCCAACTCGAACTGGTTGGGTGCCACCTCATTGTGACGGGTTTTCACCGGAATACCCAGTTTCAGACACTCGTACTCGAGATCGGCCATAAAGGCGATGACACGCGCCGGGATCGCACCGAAATAGTGGTCCTCAAGCTGCTGGTTCTTCGCCGACTCATGGCCCATCAGCGTGCGGCCGGTCAACATCAGGTCGGGACGAACAGCCCAAAGGCTCTCATCCACCAGGAAGTACTCCTGCTCCCAACCGAGATATTGAATTACCCGGTTCACATCCTTGTCAAAATAGTGGCAAACCTCCGTGGCGGCCTTGTCCACCGCTGCGATCGAACGCAACAGCGGTGTCTTATAGTCCAACGCCTCGCCCGTATAGGCAATGAAGACGGTCGGAATACAGAGCGTGCTGCCGACGATAAAGGCCGGCGATGTCGGATCCCACGCCGAATAACCGCGCGCCTCGAACGTATTGCGGATACCGCCGTTCGGGAATGACGAAGCATCGGGCTCCTGCTGGATAAGCACCTTACCGGAGAACTGATCCAATACGCCACCGCATCCGTCCGGTTCGGCAAAGGCATCGTGTTTCTCGGCCGTACCACCCGTCAGAGGCTGGAACCAGTGCGTATAGTGGTCCGCTCCGTTGTCCATTGCCCACTGTCGCATACCGGCCGCCACATTATCGGCAATATCGGGAGTCAAAGGCGTTCCACGCTGCATCGTATCGAGCAGCTGCTCGTAGATCGTCTTATTAAGATAACGCCGCATGGCCTCCTTGCCGAATACTTTTGTTCCGAAATATTCGGTCGGACTGGATGCCGGGGCCTTCACTTCGACAGCCCTGTGGTTAATGGCTGCCTCCACCATTTTAAATCTGAGCAATGACATATTTTTTATCCGTTAGTTTAGAAAACAGACTTCTACAAAAAGCGGAGTGTTCATTCAGCCATCCTACATTTTGTCCCAATGGCTACCCTATCTTTACGCTTATACCCTCCGGCTCGCTATCCATCGACCGGAATGAAATGGCATGTCAAACTCAAAAGCAGAAAAAACGGGATCCCCTCCGC